>Ga0182015_10000006_pt1 | contig 267385 bp, 227 predicted proteins | sample 712P3MmetaG_FD_120478 | JGI IMG/M metagenome (GOLD analysis project Ga0182015, IMG submission 120478) | Permafrost microbial communities from Stordalen Mire, Sweden - 712P3M metaG | ecosystem: Environmental > Terrestrial > Soil > Wetlands > Permafrost | place: Sweden: Stordalen | collected...
AGCCGATTCCCCTCACCGGTGGTGATTGCTTTTTGCTTGCCCGGGGGACTTCGATTGTTTTGCGCGACAGCCCGCGAACACGTCCGAGGTGGAGTTTCCGCGAGATCGGGGCCAAAGCCAACAACAATGTCGCGCATTATGGAGGTGGTGGCGCACCGACGACAATCGTCTGTGGGTCCCTGAGTTTCGATCGCGCCAGCCTGAAGCCGATCACTCAGTTATTGCCGAGCTTCATTCTGATTAAGGCCGAGCAGGCACGCACGCTTGCTCTTCACATCACAATGCAAGCGCTGGCGTCAGAAATGGCAGAACAGGTGCCGGGATCTGAAGTAGTCGCGACTCGGCTGGCCGAGGTTCTGTTTATCCAGGTACTCCGGGCGCATATCGCGTCGGGACCGGAACGCAACAAAGGATGGCTTCGTGCGATTTTCGATCCTCAAATGGGCACTGCCCTGAGTGCCATTCACGACAGAGTGAATACACCTTGGACGGTCGCATCCCTGGCCGAAGCGGCGGGCATGTCTCGCTCCGCATTCGCAGCACGTTTTAAAGAGCTACTCGGACAAGCACCACTGGAATACGTAACCGAGTGGCGGATGCAGAAGGCGATGCAGTTACTACAACAGCGTGACAAGAAGCTCATAGACGTTGCTCGGTCGGTCGGTTACGAGTCCGACGCTGCGTTCAGTAAGGCGTTCAAGCGAGTTGTTGGGGCTAGCCCTGGTGAATACCTCAAACGTGGTATTTGAAGACCAGGGTTATGCCGGAATGGCGGAAGATTTTTGAAGAGGAGGATTCTGACTTTGCGGGACCTAGGTGCCATGGAAGTGAGTTCTTCCATTGAAATGGGTGCCCCAGGGTGCCTCGCATTTGGGAACGGGAGACCACGGACCCAAAACCGACCGAAGCAGACCACGATCAGTCCCGGTAAACGCGCTTGTGTCATTAATGGGGTAGTTCCAGGCTTGTCGGCTACACGGAAATTATTGCTGGCAGGGCTCCGCCAGAGTAATCGTGGCTTATCGTCGTGGTGCTAAACCAGGACCGCACCGCCATCAACCACAACGGTCTGTCCAGTTCCGAATCCTTCCTGCATCAAGAACAGATAGGCTTGCGCGATCTCGGAAGCTTGGCCGACTCGGCCAACAGGGAGACTATTGCCCACGCTTTCGTATAGATGCTCCCGTTCTTCTGCACTCATGTTTTGCCAGAGGTTCGTCCGCACGACCCCGGGAGATACTGCGTTGACTCGTATTGGCGCCAGCTCGACCGCTAGAGCACGTGTTAGGGCTTCAATGGTTCCACAGACACTTGCGGCGATTACCCATCCTTTTTGCGGGCGCTGGCCGGCGATTCCGGTTGTGAGTACGACCGAGCCCTCCTTGCGAATATACGGGCTTCCGTATTTGACGGCGGCAAGTGCAGCCCAATAGCGCAACTCAAACGCGCGTCGGGCCTGTTGCAGATCCGTAGATGCGAGGTCGTGCAAATGCAGGCTATCGCCGGCAGTAAATACTAAATGATCGAAAAGGCCGAGCCTGGAAAACAACGCTGCAACCGCTCGCTCGTTTGAGACGTCAACCGCGTGCCCCTGTACTTCTCGACCGATGCATTCAACAGCTTGTTGAACTCGTTCCGCGCTGCTTGAGGCGATAACGACCTTCGCTCCCTGCGCTGCCGCCAGCTGTGCCACTGCCAAACCAATCCCCGATGAGCCGCCCAGCACAACCACCCGCTTATCCTGCAAACCGTTACCTTGGTGCATGGAATTCTCCTTGTGAGCTTTTCTGACTACATAGCCACAGATGACCGGACAACTACATGCGGTTCATGCATAATAGTCATGGCTCCCATGCGTTTAGAGAAACTACGGCAAGTCGACTTGAACCTCCTGATTACGTTTGCTGCGATTGCGGAGGAGAAAAGCATTACAGCGGCAGCAGCCCGGCTGTTCCTGAGCCAGCCCGCGGTCAGCCGCGCGTTGCAGCGCGCCCGTTCGATGTTTCAAGACGACCTTCTCGTCCGGTCGCCGCGCGGTTTCGAACTCACGTTGCGGGGCCGCAAGGTTCTCCAAGAGCTGGAGGGATTGCTACCCAGGATGGAGAATCTCGTCACGCCGAATCTGTTCGATCCCATGCGGGAGAAAAGCCATTTTCGTATTTCCGGCCCCGACAACGTCTGCACAGTGGTAGTCCCCCGCTTGTGCCGGCAATATGCGAATGGACACTACCAAGTGCACTTTGAATTCCTTCCTTGGCAGGGTGGCATCGCGGAGTTAGTCGAGCACGGGCAAGTCGACCTTATTCTTCATATAGATGATGGACTCCTGCCGTCACACTTTCAGTCGGAAAGGCTCTATCGGGAGGATTGGATTTGCGCCGTCGCGCGTGGCAGCCGATTTGGCGACCGGCTGTCGCTAAAGCAGTACCTGGCGGCGAGCCACATCGTTGTATCTACATATGCCGGTGTGCAGACCATCCCGGACAAGCAGCTGGCGGCTGTCGGTGCCAAACGCAACTCATGCATTCGAGTACCTTACTTCGGCGTAGCTCTGCAATGCCTTCCCGGCACAGATCTCGTGCTCACGGTAACCAGTGGCCTGCGCTCAGTTATTAAGGAAAATCGCGAATTACGCGTTGTGAAAGAGCCACACGAATTGCATTCGTTTCATTTCCTGATGGCTTGGCATCCAAGACTCAATAGCGATCCGCGTCACGTGTGGCTGCGCGAGGCGATGCGATCAACAACTGCGGCTCTCAACAAGTAATCCAATATCGAGTCACTCATGGATCCGACTATGGCAGATCCACGATACGTTCCGCGATCACCATGCGGCTCTTCCATGCCCGAATCGTGCGCCAGCGAACGGCTGTGCCTGTCGAATACGTTCCCCCGAAAACGGTTTCCCAATCGGCCATGAAGTTCCCCTCGGAGTCCTGCGCGCTCGCAGATGTGCGAAACGATGCGATGGAAGCGAGCCCCATCTCGAGCAGCGTATGGATGGGTTCGAGCACATCTGCCATGCGCTGGAACGCGGCAGCCCTTCTATGCGACTCTTCCGAGCCGAGCCACAGGACGATATCGTCGCTGTAGAACTGGTCAAACAGCACCGAGAAAAGGGACTCCAAATCGAAAACGCCGGCCGGGAAGTCCTCTCAACTCAAATCCACAATGGCCTGATTTAGCTCCGCTTCGCGCGCCTCCGCGCGCAGGCGCGCGGCACTGAATCCCACGATTTCCGAACTGCGCCAGCGCTCAATCTCGCCTATTTGCGCGTTGAACCTTGTGACGCACAGATCATCGACATAGATATATCTCGCATCAAATTTCGGACCATGTGACCCGACGTTCTCAACGCAGCGAATGAGCGCTGAACGTAGGACCTCAAATTCAGCCAGAAGGTTTTTGACGGACTTATCTGCGGCGGCTTCGTCCGCTTGAGAAGCAGCCGGCGTTCGGCCGTCCGCATTCGGAAAGAGATTCACCGGCAAGCTCGGGAGGCGGTCGGAAACTTCCATCAGCGCCAGAAACTCCTTCGTCACAATCTCGGAAAGAAGACCCACTACCGAACCGGACCGCGTGGCCGCAGCCCTCTCGCACTGCTCGTCACTCAGGCCGTGAAGCGCGTCTTCGAGCCGCTTCTTTCCTGCTTTTAATTCGATCGCCAAATTCGACTTCTGAAATTCCTCCGGACTCATTGCCTATCCCCTTGAGGAACTGACGAAATACTGCCATGTAGATCGCTCTGGGTGCGATCGCTTCAAGCCGCTGCGGTCTTTGAAGCGGCTAACTATGCGCGTGGCCGGACCAATGCCGCTTGCCCCAAGTGATAGGCAAGGTGCGCGGTTCTTCCGAGCAGCACCCCGAATCGATTCCGATGCGGTTCCCTCTCGAAATCCTGGTCCGACACCGCAGTATGCCGCTGCGCCCAATCCGACTCCGAGAACTTCGAGAATCCCTCCCAGAGCCTCTGGTTGATTTCTTGCCATGCGGCTTTGAGCGATTGTCCCGAGACAGTCAGCGGAACGGATTTGTCCGGGTTCGAGATGAACATGCCGTCGAATTCGGGATGAAGTCTCTCTCCAATTCCGAGCAATGGTAAGAGCCGATCGTTCACGGCCGCGAGATGGCCCCAGAGATAGATCAGGCGGTTTTTCCCTGGAGCAACTTCTTGCTGCAGTTGTTCCGGCGACAGGGTCCCAAACAATTTCTCTGCTCGTTCCACGTTGAAGTTCCACCCGCGGAGTGCGGAGTCGATGAGCGACTTCTCTGTAGTCATCCTTCACCTTCCTTCCATTTGCACGAATCGCGTATCCTTAGCCGCGCCACTTTCACCCCTTCGGTTAGATCTGGACTCTGCCACCATCAACGAACAGTTCGATACCCGTGACGAAACTGGAGTCATCCGAACCGAGAAACAACGCGACTTTGGCAACTTCCTCGGGTTCCCCCATGCGTCCCATCGGGATGGTGGACACAATCCGTGCAATTACATCTGGAGATTGCCGATTCGCCAGCGGTGTATTGATCGGACCTGGGCTAACAACGTTTGACCGGATACGACGGTCCTTCAAATCTGTAGTCCAGGTTCGCACGAAAGAGCGGACGGCAGCCTTACTCGCGGCGTAAACGCCGAAGGCGGCCGTACCCTTAGCACTCGCGACTGAGCCGTTGAGAATGATAGAGCCACCATCATTCAGCAGCGGCAAAGCCTTTTGCACCGTGAACAGCGTTCCCCTCACATTGATGTTGAATAGTTTGTCGAAATGCTCTTCGGTGACGGCGCCAAACGGAACAAATTCGCCAACGCCAGCGTTGGCGAAAACAATATCGATTCGCCCCTTAACTTTGGACACGGCCTCGTAAAGACGATCCAGGTCAGCCAGTTTGGCAATGTCGCCCTGAACGCCGGAAACATTGCTGCCGATTGCCTTCACGGCCTCGTCGAGTTCCTTCTGGCGCCGACCCGTGATGAAGACATAGGCTCCCTCTTTGACGAAAAGCTTTGCCGTAGCTAACCCGATCCCTTCCGTGCCGCCGGTGATGACGGCAGTCTGGCCTTCGAGCTTTTTAGTCATTGTTTTTCTTTCGCGCCATTCAGGAAAAAGAGCATCGTGACGGGCTTGGTTCCTTTGTTTCGCCATGCGTGGCGCGTACCGTTTTGCACGACCACATCGCCGCGCTTCAAATGCAGAGTCTCGCCGTCGTCCAACTCCAGCCAGATCTCTCCGTCGTAGACAACTGAGTAGTCGACCGTGTTCGTTTTGTGCATCCCTGGATCTTCCTCTTCGAAGTGATCGGCTAATCCTCGCAGACGAACCAAAGCTTCTTCTTGTGCCGCCTCGGCATCGAAGGACGGATCCGCAAAGACCGAGCCGGGCGGAAAGGTCACGAAGTGCAGACTCGTGCCTCCGGGTCCTGGGACGACGGATTCGGGATAGCTGTCAAACCTTTGTTCCTGGCTGAGATCAGGGGTCGCCGGGTTGACCCAGATGAGCGTGTGCTCGTAGCCAGGAACAGTCTTGAACTCATAGGCCGGCAACGATTCGTCGCTTTGAACGACGGCCTTCCCGTTTACGTTTCCGATGACGATACGACGGTAAGTACTCGACTTCTTGCGCCGCTTGGATAACGCTCTTTTCTTAGAAACGGTTTCATTCATGACTAGGTTCTCCGCGTCAAACATTTTCAGAATCTGCCTCCCGAAACACTCGCCTGCAAACAAGCTCAACCGGTGCCGATGAGTCTAAGCGGCGGGAGCCTTCCCGTGATACGCAGGCGCAAAGACATCCTGCACAAATTTTTCAAATGAAGTCGGTGTGCTGTTCTCCGGCGAACGAGGCTCCAGCGGGGCGAGGACTCCTGCGTTAATGGCCTTGAACATCTCGATGTACACGGCAGCTTTCCTCGGCGAAAAACCCATTTGCATCAACGCCTGCTGCATCTGGTCATACGGAAACTGCACGTAACGCAGATCCGGTTTGCCAATGCCGCGCGCAATCACCGCGGTAGCTTCCGCCATCGAGATGTCGCGCTCGCCAAGCAGCTCGTGCGTTTGCTTGCCGGAAAAATCCAGGTCCAGGAGGCGCCGCGCGGCGTAGTCGCCGACGTCGCGCGTCGCGATCATGGGCATCTTCAGGTCGGGCAGCAGCGGGTGTCCGAACATTCCCATCCCATGAATCATGCCGATCGCCGCCAGATTGTTCTCCATGAAATACGCCGCGCGCAGGTGCAGAACGTTCAAATCGCTGATCGCGTTCAGTTTTTGCTCAGAAGAATGTGGTCCACTTGAGCAGCTACGGCGCGCATGTCCCGGAAGGCACTGGGCCCGTCGCGGGGCTTCATAGCTTAGGCCGGACTTCTTCACGGCTTCCGCGATCGCATCGCTCTCTCGCTCCTGGTGTTCCCGGGAGGTGATCGGCGGCAACATCAAGTACGCCGCGCGCCCCCCACTGAAGGCTTTCGTGAGCGCAGCCGCATCGCTCAAGTCGGCCGTGAATGCTTCCGCCCCGTTGCGCACAAACCGCTGCAGTCGCCCCGCGTCGCGCCCCTTCCTGCCCTTCGACAGCAGGAAATCGGCGATGATCGAGCCGGTGTTTCCGCTCGCGCCCAAAATTACATAGGTGGCATTCAAAACAACGGGTGAACTCATAGCAACGACCTCCCGATCTGATGTATTGTTCTTCTTATCCGCACAATTAAAATCAAAAAAAGTCAGCGTCCCTTTGCTCGAATCTGCCTAATCAGGTCCGCCAGCGTTATTTTCTCGAGCGACTTCTCAAAACTCTTCTGAGCTTGAGAAAGCACCGCTGACATGCATTCCTTGAGGTGGCAACTGACCGGACACCTCTTTTCCACCGGGTACGAATGAATGGCAAATGCCGGTGGTGCTCCGCTGGCACGGTATACATCTAGCAGCGTGATCCGTTGGGCAGGACGCGCAAGCACACTTGCTCCACTTTTTCCGCGTGTGGTCACAACCAAGCCCGCCTTGGAGAGTTTGGAGAGGGACTTCCGAACGAAGGTGGGGTTTGCCTTTACGCTGTCAGCCAGAGTCGCCGAGCCGATCTCCCCGCCAGGGTAAATCCCGAGCGCGGCCATGATGTGGGTGGCGACGGCAAATTGGACGCTCTTCACTGACATCAGGCGCCTCCTCCAATATGTGATGTTAAGAGTCACATTTGGTTGCAAGTTTTCTTGCAAGAAACTGAAACGCGTGCCGCGCGAGGAACGGTAGCATTCATCGGGCACTCTTATAGGTCGCGAACGTGCTGCCGAACATTGGCTGACCACTCTTTGATTGTTCTCGTGTGGCTTCGTCTTGGATCACATCCCAATGCTCGACCAGAATGCCGTCCTTGATGCGAAGGATGTCCGCCGCGATCCAGTTCACGGGAAGGCCGAAGTCCGAAAATCGGCCGTGCACGATCACAATGTCTCCCTCAGCCACGATCGTTCCCGGTTCGTACTTCAACGTCGGCGGGATGCCCTTGATGAGATTGAACAGACCCTCACGGCCAGGCGCGATATGAGCGCTGTGTTGGATGTAGTGAGGGGACCAGTAGCGCTCAGCCGCTGCGTAGTCCCGTTTGTTGAAGAGAGTGTCAAAAGCCTCGAGAACGAGTGCCTTGTTCTTTTCCTCTTTAGTCTGGTTCATTGAATTCCTCCTCGTAGGTAAAATCATGCCCTTCGCTCTCTCAGAATCTCGATCCGCCGTGCACCAGGACACGCCGTTTAATGTGTTAGCCATCCGTGCCTGCAGCGGACTTGAAGATTCAAGTTCGCTGCAGGCGGCCTTGGAATTAGTGAGCCAGCTTTCCTCCATCCACCGGGATAGAAGAGCCAGTCATATACGACGCGTTTGCCGAACCCACAAAGGCGATCACCTGAGCGATCTCCTCCGGTGTTGCCAGACGCTTGAGGGGTACGGTGGAGACGAGCGCCGCCTTATTCTCAGCTGTATTGGTGAAGCGGGTGAGCATGCCCGTATCCGTAGCACCCACAGCGATTACGTTTACCCGAACTCCCGTCCCAGCGACTTCCAGTGCGGCGGATTTTGTCAGTCCCTCCACCGCGTGTTTGCTGGCCACATAAACGGACGCACCGGCAGCGCCGACATGTCCATAGGTCGACGAGATATTGACGATGCTTCCGCTCCCCTGTGGCAGCATCACCCGCAGTTCGTGCTTCATGCTTAGCAGCACACCCAGTACGTTGGTATCAAATGTAGCCGCGTAGCTCTCCGCGGTCTGTTCGGTTACGAGACCCCGCAATCCTTCCGTCCCGGCATTGTTGACTGCAATATCCAGACGACCAAAACGCGCGACAGTCTTATCGATGAGTGCCCGGACATCATCGTCGTGTCGAACGTCGGTTTTTACAAATTCCACTTCCGCACCCAGTTCGCGTAGTTCCTTCTCGATCTTTTTGCCTTCCTGCTCACGACGGCCGGAGACAACGACGCGGGCGCCCTCTCTAGCGAAAGCGAACGCGGTGGCGCGACCGATGCCTGTCAGTGCGCCGGTAATCAAAACAACTGGTGAACTCATAGCACTCCCTCCCATTGATCTCGACCCATGCAGGTTGAGCATGACTGAGAAGTCCGCTAAGCCAGCTCCGGGTAGCTCAGATCACTTCGTTAGATGGGGAATACTGCGTGTGGTAGCGCTCTTGGAGCATACTTTGTTAAGCTCTCACCGATGCCTCACAAGCATGGGAGTGAGAATGGAATTACGACATCTGCGTTATTTCGTCGCGGTCGCCGAGGCAGGAAGCGTGACAGTGGCAGCAGCGCGAGAGCTGCACACGTCACAACCATCGTTAAGCCGGCAGATTCGAGATCTTGAGGACGAGGTAGGTGCGCGACTTTTGACGCGCCGCGCTCGCGGCATCGAATTGACACCGGCAGGTCGAGCCTTTCTCGAACACGCCCGCTCGGTGCTATCGCAGGTTGAAGCGGCAACCGAAGCTGCACGCCGGGTGGCTGATCCCGCCAAGCCGTGCTTCGCCATGGGCTTTCTGACCGGCCACGAATTGACGTGGATGCCCGAAGCCTTACGGATCTTGCGCGACGAACTGCCTAACATCGACGTGATGATATCGAGTCAATATTCGCCTCTGCTTGCGGAGGGCCTTTCGAAAGGAAAAATCGATGCGGCCTTTCTTCGACGGGAACGAGGCGCGCCAGACTTAGCGTTCCGTCTTCTCGTCAAGGAGCCCTTGACAGTGATCTTGCCGAGCAACCACCGTCTCGCTGCGCTGAAAACCATTCGTCCTCGGGATCTAGTGGGCGAGACATTCGTGACCGTGTCGAACACTGCTCCTGTGCTGCGTGGGGTGATTGACAGTTATCTGAAGCGGTCTGGAGTCAAAATCACGCCCGCTCACGAGGCGGACCATGTCACCATGGGAATGTCCTTAATAGCTTCGACGCGGGGCGTAGGGTTGTTGCCTGCTTACGCACAGAACTTTCTCCCTTCGTCTATCACGAGTCGCCCTCTGAAGGGCGATGCACCAACTGTTGAGCTGGTCGTCGGCTACAAAAAGTCGAACCAATCCGCTGCCCTAAAGCTTTTGCTTTCGAGATTGGACGAGTTGGTCGCCCGTGTCTCGAAGAAGGCGCATTAAGTTCTCGTGTATAGCGCCGTCAGGTTAAAGGTGCCGCGATTTGCCTTCCGAAGACTCGTCCGACTAACGGGCAATCGGAAGATGAATGTCGGGCAGCGCGGTTCAACGCTTCTGGTACGGGTGGAAGATGTAGTCCTTCGCCTTCACGGCCACATGGCACGAGTGTCCGCAGTCTGAGGGGCTGTTAGCATCGGCCGTGAACTTGTTCGATGCGGCTTCGTAGTTGAGCACCGCGTATCCCCATCCGCCGCTTTTCGGAAATCTCTTGCTGTCCTTTTCCATGAAGAAAGCCTGGACAAAGACGTCCGGCACATCCACTACGAAGGGGGCCTCCGTGCTCTTCTTCGGCTTCCACTGGAGCTTCGCGATCTTGGAACCCTCCGGGAAAGGCTGGCCGTTGCCCGGAATGCCGGCCTTGTAGGCATTGATCATGGTCGGATTGGCGACGATCACCTTGAGCACCTCGTCGGTGCGGGCGGAAGAGACCACCGACCAATCCTCGTACCCCTTGAACTCGGAGAACGCGATTCCGCTCGGCGATTTCAGCGAGTACTTGTCCTGCGCGACTTGCGCGTGAATGGCTGCGGCGCCGAGGACGGCGAGCACTGCCGTGGCTATCGCAACGATGGTAAAGCCGGCGATACGTTCCACGGCTGTGCGTGTTTCTATCTTCTGTGCTTGTTGTTCTTGTACCACAGATTCCGCCACAAGTTCAGGCATGGTGTGTTCTCCTTCACAAAAAAGTTTTCTAAGCCCGATCAACGTGCATCTCGAACGATCGCAATTAAACCAGACATGACGGGAGTAAAACAATTAGACGATGGTATCGGTTGCATCTTTGTGCGAGCGGTCCTCGAAAAACCTTGTAAGAAGCGGACCGGACGCCACGTTGGAAACGCCGACAAGGGCCCGAAGGAGATCATTTGCGTCGAGGCCCCTGCGTATATCGTCGCTCTTGATTGCGCGCCTCACTAGGGAGCGAATCGCTTCATGCGCTCAGCCTAGGAAGCTAACGGGCAGCTAGTTTAGGAGCGATTCCCAGTTGGCTGGCACCTTTCCTGTGGGTCCAGGTGCGGGCTGACTTTCCGGGTGCGCGTGCGGCGGAAGCAATTCCACAGCTTTGATCATCCCCCGCTTGTCGTAATCGAAGAACCAGTCCTCACCCGGCTCGAAGCTGGCAATGATCGGATGCCCTGTCGCAGCCGCATGCTTGGATGCATGCTGGCTCGGAGAACTGTCGCAGCAACCGATATGCCCACACTCCGCACACCGGCGGAGGTGAAGCCACCAACCTTTCGGTGACGCCAGGCATTCCACACACCCATCGCCACTCGGCTTCGAAGCGGGGTTGATTCCGCGCAGACCCTTTTTCACTTCCGATTTTCCTTTCGTGTCCCCTGTTCGCAAAATAATGTCAAGCCACCAGCAAGACCTTCCCGATACCACCCTCCTCCGCCGCGGCTTGAGCTTCGGCCGCCTTGCTGAGTGGCAGCTGGCGACTGATCGGGATCACCAGTTTGCCATCTCGGACGGCCTCGGCCATGAACTGAAGAGTTTTCGCATCAGGTGTCGCGTACACCGGTACCACCTTTACGGTTGGGTACTTCTCGGCATTCCGTGGTACTCCGAGAACCGATGCAAACACTCCTCCCGGCTTGACCTTGGCGATCAATTTTTCAGCAGTCTTGCCGTTGACCGTATCAGCTACGACATCGAGCATCGGAAGATTCGCAATCGCATTGTCGTCATCGGTTGCGACCAACTGATCTGCGCCGATGGTCTTCGCTTCACCCACCTGGCTCTTCAGCACCCCTGCAATCACGACTGCTCCCCGTTGCTTCGCAGCGAATACCGCCGAACGCCCGACATTTCCAGCAGCACCCACGACGAGAACCTTCTGGCCCGATTTGATCCCGGTAGCGAAAATGAGCTGGTTGCCAGTCGTCGTCACCAGCGGTAGCGCCGCCGCCTGGATCAAATCGAGTCCCTTGGGAACTTTTGCCAGAATCGCGGCTTTCACAACGCAAAGCTCGGCGTATGTGTCCGCCGCCATTGCAAACACCTGGTCGCCTTGGGAAAAGCCTTCCACTCCAGGCCCAACCGTGGCGACTGTCCCCGCAATGTCCACTCCCAACAATCCCGGAAAGTTGATGGGATAAAAATCTTTCGTTAACCCGGCACGTCGTTTGTAATCGATCGAATTCACGCTCGTGGCAGCGACCCGCACTAGTACTTCGCCGGGGCCTGCCAGCGGATCAGGGTACTCCTCAAACTTCAATACTTCAGGACCGCCATATTGGTGGGCGACAACTGCTTTCATATTTCACCTCCTGATGCACGGTGGGCAAACAGTCACCAAAACAATTTAGATCCTCTTCAAGTTTGGTTTTGGTTGGTGGAGATTTCACTTCACTTTCTTCTGTCAGCCAACTCGCTGACCAGTGGATTCTTAGCTCCGCGCTCGGCGTTCGCGCCTTACAGCGCCTTTGGCGGCAGCCTCTCTTCTATTCTTTTGAGGATGAATGCCCAGGTCGTGCCATGACGTTTCCGCGAGGTTGACGTCGTAGTAGTTTGCAGCCTTCTCGACGTTCGCGAACGCCAAAGCACGGTCGGCATCGGAAACGTCGATGACTTGATCGAACCGCGCGACCGCGTTGCGCACATGTTGTGCGTCGGTCAGTGGTTCTTTACGCTGCTTCGGAAACGCGTAGACGCTGTCGGGTAAGTCGTTCTGCGTCGTCAGCCGTCCGTGTTTCTCGTGAGGTTTCCAAGTCGCTTCCGGCATGTCTTTGCCATCCTTTCTTTGAATATTTGGCTAGAGGGCGAGCGCAGTGTCGCCCGTGCACGAAAGCGATCAAGCCACAGGCGGCTTGCGGTGATCGTTCCCCGTGTCCTCATTTGAACGACTGCTCGGATTTGTTGTCCTCTCATAGCCATTGGGATCCACTTCGACTCTTCATAGAAGGTAGCAAGAATTGTGCGGCCGGTGAACAAGGAAAAGTGATCGCGGGTCAGGCGGCGCGCCCGTGTTCAAGTACTTCGACTTCGCGTAATCTGCCGGTGTCCACGTCGAAAATGAAGCCGCGCACGAGGATGTCTTTGGCAATCCAGGGATGCGGCCTGACTTTCTTGATCTGCTCCCGGGTATTTTCCTCGGGGTCCTTATAGGAGAAGAATCGCATTGGAGCCGGCGACGCATCACCGGTAGAAGCGCTCAGCTTCGCGTTCATTTCGTCATCCGTATCGCGAATGCGTGGCTTATTGTCAACGTCGGGGGCGGGCCCACCCCGGACAAGCCGACAGTAACGCTCAGCGTCTCCGCCGACCCGGATAAGATCAGCAGCTTTATGAATATCCGCGTTGCGGATATTCAAGCCTGCTATGAATTATGGAAAAGTCGAGGAACCGAGTTCCTCACGGAACCGATTGCCAAGTACGGCGAGATTCGCTGCTACATCCGCGATCCTGACGGTTATATTATCGAGGTCGGACAGAGTACCGATCTCACGTACGGTTAACGCTCGGCCGGAGGGGACGCGGATTTAGACGCTTCGACTCCGTGTAGACTCTGGGGGGGTCGAAGAAACAGCGCGACTTGACGAGTCGTAAACTCCGATTCCGCGAAAGCATTTAGCTTCTTGTCGAATTGAAGGCTTAAGATGAACGATCAACAAAATAAAGTACAGAATTCTGGAGTGCGAGATCAAGAGATCCGTGCGGAACTGGATCAGCATTGGGCCGCGTCCGATGCCAACGATTTTGAAACGGAGCACCGCATCTATCACGAGGACGCCGTGCTGGAATACCCGCAGTCCGGCGAGCGAACCCGTGGTCGAAGCAACATCCAGAACCAACGCGCCAGTCAGCCGAACAAAAAGCGGTTTTCTATCCGACGAATCATTGGCGGCGGTGATCTTTGGGTCACCGAATTCATCCTGACATATGACGGCAAGCCGTCCTACACCGTGAGCATCATGGAGTTCACGGGCGACAAGGTCGCCCGAGAAACTCAGTACTTTGCGGATCCATTCGTGGCTCCCGCATCGCGCGCTCAATGGGTCGAACGCATGGACACATAATCTCGAGGCGCCAGAGACCCGCTAAGTCCTGATCAACGCGGGTACCAGAGAAGTCGAACTTTGTGATATGGGGTATCGTCACAACACATTCTCCGATGGAGGGACAAGAGATGGATTGGAAACGGTTGGTCCAGTTTGCGCTGTTGGGTAGCAGTGATTTGGAACAATATGCCATCCTGCTGGTACGCGTTTCGATCGGGCTGTTCTTCGCCATCTCCGGGGCAAACAAATTGTTTGTCGCCGGCGGCACCAAACCTGTTTACGAAACGCTCGTTAAGGCCAAAGTCCCGTTTCCCCACCTGATGGCTTATTTCGTGTCGGGTGTTGAGTTCGTTGCCGGATCCTTGGTGACCGTGGGCTTTCTTTCGAGCCCGGCCTGCGTGGCTTTATTGATCGATATGATCGTCGCCACCCTGACCAGCGCGCTTTCCGCCATGCCTAAAGGACTTTCGCCTCTTAACTGGCTCGACGATTTCCTCTACCTCCCCGAAGTCCTGTACGTGCTCTTCTTTATCTGGCTGCTCTGCTCTGGTCCGGGAAAGTTCAGTGTCGATTACTGGCTCGCCGGCAAGTTACTGAGATGATCGGTCTTTCGAGAAGAGCGTCCGCCGAGGTCATCAGCGCGTTCCGATGGGGACGTTACGGACGGATTCCTCCGAACTCGTGACCGGGAGCTTCAGAGCCCCATTGGGTCGCGCTGGGCATGCGACCAGCAGGAACAAATGACGGAGGCATACAGGCACGATGAGATTGCAAAGCTCGCCTAAAGCGTCTGGCTAGAATCCTTGCTATCGCGATCTCCAGGTCGGTGGCAGGGATATGAAGCCTGTTTAGGCGGCTGGTCTCTGGCGCCCTTCTCGATTTGCTCCATTATCTTTGGGTGGAAAATGTCGCTACACAATCGCAGAGTCCTTGGCGTCCTCTTCGCATCCCGCTCTTCCGTAATCTTCTGATCGCGGACCTGGTTTCGGACATCGGCACGTTCATGCAGAGTGTAGGTGCGGCGTGGCTGATGACCTCGCTCACGACGAGTCCGATGTATGTCGCACTGATTCAAACGGCGAGTGCGCTGCCATTTTTCGTTCTGGCCTTGCCTGCCGGTTCCATCGGAGACATTTTTGATCGTCGCAAACTAATCCTACGAATCGAATTGTGGATGCTGGGGATAGCCATCGTGCTTCTCACAAACTTAGGCGCCTCAGATTGCCCAACAATACTGGGAATATGGCTTTTTTGGAATTTGCCGGATTGACACGAAAGCGTTGCATTTTAGCATTGGCGCTGAGAATTTCTTAGGATGCTTGGACAGAGTCCAGGCCTCCCAGCCAAATTTCAAAAGCTGTTGAATGCCCCGACAAAACTAAGGAATCGATAGAGGAGGCGAAAATTGTTAGCGCCTCTGTTGCCGCTCCGGATAAAAAAAACTGGATTGCTTTTTCTTTCCGCTCAGTGATCCTTCCCATTAACTTCAACTGCGTACCAAAGCTTCCGTCGGCCAACCAGCAATGAGGTTAGCCGTGGTCTCTGCGGGTCCAGTCCAAACGGTTTCTTTGGATAGTGGCGCGCGCGGAAGCTAGGCAAGTTCCGGAGAGGCTGCGGCAATGTCTAACCGCACCTGCTGCTTCCCTAGAGTTGGGTGCGTGGCGGTAAGTGTGGCTGTGCCTGGCTGTTCTTTCGCTCGAATCCAAATCGCGCCGGTGCCGCCGACCACGGCAAACGGATTGTCCCCGATGATCTCCGCCGGCCCTTCGAGTTCGAGTTTGATGGCGTCGTTCGCGAATGGCCGGATGACGCCAAACTCATCGGTTACCCGTAGCACCACGCGCGTGGCGTCAGCGCCGTCGGCGTTCAGACGCGTGTCGTCCGGTAACAGTGCAAACTTCTGGTCGATGCCTTTGCCGGAAAGGGATTTGGAGATCACCTGCTTGCCTTGGATGTAGCCTTCTATGCGCAAGTCTCCCCAGTGACCGACGGCTTCCCCCAACTCCGCAACAAAAGGCGCGAAGCGAAGATGGGGGAACTCGGTTCTGTTCGGATCTACTTCCGCCACCAGCTTGTCAGCGATGTAGAATTTAAGGTGATCGCAGTTCGAGCAAACGACGGCTTTGGTGAATCCAATGGATTCGTCACCACGTGCCCAGTGGAACGCGGGCTCGAGGACTACTTCTTCCGAAGGATCGCACTGGGACTTGTAGAAACCCGCTGCCGGCTTGGGCTCGCGAAATATATCCGTGACGCCGTGATAACAGATGCGGTCGCCGGAGCCAAAGTCACCATGGGTGTTGTAGTCGAATGCGCACCAGCCGATGCCGCCCGCGTATTGCGGGTTTGAGGCCAACTGGTCATGGGTGCGGGCATGCCGCAGGGTGTGTTCCGTAAGGCGCTCGACTTGGTCAATGGTCTTGGTCGGATAGGTGTGACCCACAAATTCTGTGTTTAGATAACGCGAGTGATTCGGCGGTTTTAAAGGAAATCCAAAATCGTTCATGGTGAAAACATCTTCTAGGAATTCCGAACCCTGGAAATAACGGATACCTCCGGTTTGCCGAGTGGGATCGAGACGGTGGGCCATAGCGTTGGTGCGGGTGTAAAAATCGTGGTCGTCCAGCGATTCGTTGATGCGCACGCCCCACAGGATGATGCTGGGATGGTTCCAGTCACGCCGAATCATGCGGCTGACGTTATCGATGGAAATCAGCTTCCAGGGCTCATCACCAATGTGCTGCCAGCCGGGAATTTCTTCCAGAACGAGAAGGCCTAGTTCGTCACAAGCATCCAGGAAATGACGAGATTGCGGATAGTGCGAGGTACGCACGATGTTGCACTTGAGTTTGTTGCGAAGAATGCGCGCGTCGCTGCGCTGAGCCCGGCCGGGCATGGCTTGGCCGACGAAAGGAAACGTTTGGTGACGATCGAGGCCGCGCAGCTTGATGACCGTGCCGTTCAATGCAAAGCCGTTGTCGGTAAATTGCGCCTCGCGAAAGCCAGTGGTACGGCTGTCGTGATCCACCAGCTGAGTCCCGCGGAGCAGCCGAACGTGGACGGAGTAGAGATTGGGATGGGCGAGGTCCCAGAGATTGATGTCGGCAAGGTTGTCGAAATGAATGGTGTGCGACGCCGGCTCTGTTCCAGCTTCCGACGGAGGAACACGCAGCGAGGATTTCGCCACGGAACGATCACCGTCGCGCAAATCCACCTCAAGCGTCAGGCCTTCGCGAGACGCTTCCATGTTCATGAGAAAGCAGTCCACATCAAGGCCCGGGTGCGCGCTTAGAACGTCTTTGGGGTGCGCAAAGATATTTTCGATAAATGTTTCCGGAACGATACGCAAAGAAACCTCGCGGTAGATGCCACCGAACGTGAGGTAGTCGATCTGATAGCCAAACGGCGGGATATCCGACCGCTCGCGCGAGTCCACGTCCACCGCCAGCACGTTCTCCCCATTGAAATCGAGGTGCGGCGTCAGATCGAAGGAAAACGGCGTGTAGCCGCCCTTGTATTCGCCAAGACGCACGCCATTGATCCACACTGTGGAAGCGGTCATCACGCCTTCAAAATCGACAAAGACGTGATGGCCGGCGGCTTCCGGCGGCAGCCTGAAGCGCCGCCGATAGATGGAGATGAATTCATACAGCTTTTCGTCAAAGCTATGCCAAGGAAGACGGACGTTCGTGTGAGGCACGACAACGCGCTCGAATCCCGAGTCATCAAACTCGCGCGTGTGTGAACCCTCCACGAACTGCGGGTTGTAACGCCAGTTCCGGTTAATCGGGAGCACCATCCTCCCGGTCGCAGAGGAATCGCCTGCTGGTGTCGAAGTGCGGGTGAGAGCGCCAGGAGCGAAGGTTGCTCCCGCGATCGCGGTCGTCGTAGTTTTAAGAAAATCGCGTCGGTACATGGTGCTCCTTGTGGATCAAACAAAACTAATTTTTCTAGCTTGCCCAACGCAACAATTGATTCAAATCGATGGCGGCGTTCGACTCGGTGCCGCGCGGCAAGGAAGGCCCGACGGCAATCGCTTCGTGGTGATCTTCGAACCACACGAGGAACGAAGATTGTCCGGCGCCTGGCAGCCGCTGCTGGTTCAGCCAGTTGTAGTAGGCGCCGAAGTCGGCATCAATCAGCGATCCCGGGGCATCGAGTTCGGCGTGGTCGTGATTGCCGTAGAGTAATTCATTCATGGGCCGTTGCCGCTGTCGTGGAGCGAAGCGGACCAGTAAGGTGAGCGGCTGAGCGCGACGCAAGGTTTCGCGTGCTGTCCATTGCGCGAACGTAGTGCTGAAAATCTGCGTTCCGGAGCCTTCGGTCAATAACTTCATCTGGAAGCGCTCCATGATGGCATCTCCCGTTTTGTCCAATCCCAGGTCCATAGGACGCATCCGGGCCAAGAGCGTGCGCAAGGCTTCCGGGCCCATACCTGGGCGTTCGATTTCCGCACGCATTTTGTCAGCCAAAGCTGCACGCGCGGGTCCCAGCGCGCCGTACGAAACGCATGTGAGCGCGGAATCGTGATCGGCTTGTTCACCGCCGTCCACATACCAATGGGCGTAAGCGACTGGCTGAGCTTTGGCTCTGGCGGCGGCTGCATCCAACAAAATCCTTAGGCCATTTTTTGGGATGACGTTGCTGAAATAGGCGCCGTGCGGACGCAGTTTGCGGAACAGGGGGTTCTGGCTTGTGGTGACGCCCTGTCCAATGACGGTAATCCCAAGTCGTGGCACCGGAGGATTCTCGGGCGGCACCGCCGCGCCGAGACGATTCGCGTAATCCAGCGCCGCATTGCGAAAAGCGTCCAGCTGATGGGTGGCCCAAAGATGGGCGGATAGCTGCTCGACGAATTGCGCCGGTGCGTTTACCCAATCGACGTCTTGCAATGTAGATGTCAGCTGGATTTGCGCAAATCCATGAAGCCAAGTTTCCATCTGCTCTGCGGAAAGCGCACTCAGATTGGCGAGCTCTTTCTCGAGCGCGTGGCGCTCCGCGGGGAATTTAAAGTCATAGTCGATGACTTCTTTGAGTAAGCTCGGCAAAAAGGCGGGCGGCAATTGTTGGAACACCGCGAGGTATTGGATGGCCAATTTTCTGGCCTCGGCCGGATAGCCTTGGAACTGCTCGGGTTTTAGATCGCGTGGGAGCATTCGCTTCGGGCTACAACAATTCGGCTATCGGCTTGCCTTGCGACATTGACGCAGAAAATCCCAGCATCGATCCAAGGGTCGGCACAAGATCGGTGGACTCCACGGGACGGTCAAAAACCAGCCCGGGACGAACACCGGCACCAAGGGCCATCATCCAAGTTGTGCGGGAGAGAGCGTCCCCGGTCCGGTGATGCTGAAATCCGTTGCCGCCGGCATCCTCGTCGGAATCGCGGCCAAAGTCTGGAAGGATGAACATCGTGGTGCAGCCTGCGTAGTCGGGCTCATTCTGTACGGTGTTCCACAGATCCGCGCAAAGACGGTCGGTGCGGCGGATGCCGTCGATATAAAGCGAATATGCTCCAGCGTGCGCAATATCGATGTCGTGGAGGGTGATCCAGAGGAGGCTGGGAGATTGTTGGCGCATCAGTTGTCGCGCGATATAGACGGAGAGTTCGTCAGGACTTGAGAGCGTGAGTGCGTGCGCCTTAAAGTCATCAACCGAGAGCTTGAGCATCATTTCCAGTTGCTGCAATTCGAACTCGCGGCCGCCGAGTTCAGGCGTGAAGAAGGGCGTTTCGTAGCTGTCGCGCAGTAGATGTTCGTAGCCGCCAGCGCCTCCGGACATCGCTGCCGTCAGAAGGTGTTTGGGGAGAATCACGCCGGCACCGAAGCCGGCGCCGAAGGAGCGATGGTTGCTCTCTCCGATGCGATTGAATCCGTTGCTGGGAGCCACCACCCAGGTATCCGAAGCAGGCCGCTTCAAGTCCTTGCGAAAGTATTCAAACGCCGTTGGATGTTCGGGCGGCAAGGAAGCAAAGTTGTTGAGGGTTTCGTAGACGCCGGTCGCCAGGCTCGCGGTGGCCACGTAATGTCCGAGAATTCCGCGATTTACGACCTGGGTAAAGAATGTCGATTGCGGGATGAGTTCGCGAATCAGGTGCGGGATGTTTTCTTGGCCTTCCGGCGTGAATGTTTCCTGATCCCTCGCGCCGCCGCCAAAAGTTACGACCACAACTTTTCTCTTCTTGGCCAGCGTCGCCATATGACCGAACGCGCTAGAGTGCAGCAGCGTGCTCCCGAGCGCCACTCCTGCCGCAGTGCGCAAGAAGTCCCGGCGGCTCCGAGAGATTTGGCGGGCGATTTCTTGCGGGGTGGAGGCACTTGCAGCGACCCGGCTTACCCGGTCCATCTTTTTTCGTGATGACGTCGAATAGGTCATTGTGATTCTAGAGATTCATGGCTTTTCGGCCGGCGCATCCTTCGCCGACCCATTCTTCGCGGAAAATACGAATTGCCGGATCTCCGCTCTTTGTTTTTCAAGATCGGCCAAATGCTGCTCGCGCACTCGCTGATAAATCGCCAGTTGTGCTTGACCGCGCTCCTTGTCCCCAGTACGCACATACGCTTGGCCCAACCTGTAGTGCGCATCGGAAAGGTCGGGGTTGAGCTCCAAAGCGCGCGTAAATTCCGGAATCGATTCGGAATATTTCTTCTGATCAAAATGGAGATTGCCCAATTGCAGGTGCGCCTCCGCCAGTTGTGGATCGAGGGCCAACGACATCTTCAACAGCAATTCGACCTGGTTCAGATCTAGGTTGGCATCCTGCGTGCGTTTGCCCTTCCAGAGACTCATCGCGTAATAATACTGCGCCCGGGCATTCGTAGGCTGCAACTCCGCGTAGCGGCGGAATCGCTGTAAAACATCATCCGCTTGGCTCGGTGAACTGTCATAAGCCCTGGACAGAAAAAGGTAGCAGCGCGGGTCGGAAGGATTCAGATCTGCAGCCTTCAGCAGCACGGCAACCGCATCATCGTAATTGCCCCGAGCATAAAACGCCATACCCAGGCCGATCGCCAAGCGTGGTGAGTTTGGATAGCGTGCGGCGGCCTGCTGGAACACCTCAACGGCCGGCCCCAAGGTGCGATGCAGCAGCAATTCACTTCCCCAATCGAAGAGATTACTCTCGCTCGGATCGGCATGTGCCGCGAGTTCAAACTCGTTGGCGGCCAAGACGAATTGTCCGTCTTTTTCTTCGACTTCGCCAAGGAGGTTGTGTAATTCGGCGGCGTCTTTTCGCTTCAACAACTCGTGAATCAGTTGGCGGGCGTCGGAAACGTGCCCGGTTTGCAGGTAGGCTAACGACAGGTCGTAGCCGTTCTCATAAGAGCCAGGATCGATCTTCTGGGCCTTCTCAAGGAACGGCTGCGCCTGGGCAATTTTTCCCGCCTGCACGTAAAGTTCACCAAGATTGTGGTTGGCGTCGTAATTGAGGGATTCGAGTGCCAAGGCTCTTCTGAACTGCGTCTCGGCTAGCTCAAGGTCTCCCAGGCGCACCAGATTGGAAGCCAGGTTCGTTCTAGCGGCTGCGGAATTCGGTTTTAGCTCCACGGCCTTCTGCAAATGGGTGTGAGCTTTGCTGTCCAACGATTGCGCCGAATACACCAAGCCCGTCAGTTCCTGAACTTCGAAGCTTTGCGGCGCGTCGCGCAGAAGACTCTCCAGTTTTGCGGCGGCCTCCGCGTATTGGCCGGAGTCATACTCTTGAACAGCGGTCTGAAACTCGCGATCCAAATCTTCGTTCTGCTGGGGGCGGGCGCGAGGCGCTGAAATGCACAACAGAAGAGCCACCAAAATGGACCACGTCGACCGGTTTCGCATGATCACGATACTTGCAGACTACCACCGCACCATGATGAACGGGGGTAGGGCGATGCAAAAAAAGTTCGGCAAAAAAACAAAGAAGGCGCTCTTGTAAGCGCCTTCTTTGCGGGGTGTCACTTGGGCCTAGTAGTAAAGCTTAAGGGCAAACTGGATCTCCCGCGCATCGTTCGCACCGTCGCGCGTGGACCCAATTTCGCCGAAGGCGGAATTGTTGTAGGTAAGGGAGTTAGAAATGGCAACCACACCGTTGCCGCCAAAACCGGGGGCGTTGAAATTCGGATGGTTGGCTATGTTGAAGATTTCGGCGCGGAATTGGAGTTTAAATCGTTCCGAAATCGAAAACTCCTTGAAAGTTGAGAAGTCGAGCCGGTTGAAGGTCGGCCCTTCCACTTGAACGATGCCACCCAGCGCCGCAGTACCGGTTAACGGCACGCATCCGACTGGATTGTTGGCCACAGGCAGTCCGCTTGGTCCAATCGAACAAGGCTGATTAAAGGCTGCTGCTCCATTTGAGAATAAGCTCAGCAAGCCATTTGAATCTGTGTGCAATCCGACATCCAAGTGCTGACCTGCGACTTTGAGAGCGCCGCAGCCCAAACCTGCTGCCGTGCCTTGCAGACAACCGATGGTTACGGGCTGGCCACCTTCAAATGTCGATGACCAGTTGATGCTCCAACCGCCAACCACCTGGTTCTCAAACCCGGAGGCGCCGGAAAGGAAATGCTTTCCTTTGCCGAAGGGCAATTCATAGCCGCCGCTAATGTGGATGACATTGCGGATGTCCTCAGGCGCCAGTTGGTAATCCGCATGGATTCCGAAGCCAGGAACGTCCGGCCCACGATAGCTAGTTAGCGCGCTCCCTTGATTGAGTGCGTCACGGGCATCGGTGCTGACTTTCGACCAAGTATAGGTTGCGAGGAAGTTCAGACCATTCCCAAACCGCTTTTCAAGCTGGGTCTGCAAACCGTTGTAGCCGCTGTTCCCGTCTGTGGAAACGTAGCTAGCGCCTTGTCCGAAATCCGGGTAAGGAACCAGGGTGGCCGTACTCGCCTGATAATTGGCGATCGTGGTCACGTTGTTGGAATTTGGCAAGGTCTCTATATGGCGTCCTTGCGACGTCACGTATCCGGCCTGGAAAGCGAGAGTGGGGGTGATCTGATATTGGATCGTCAGATTGCCACCCATGTTGTACGGGGTCTGGTAGTTGACTTGAATTCCGGGCAAAGCCAGCCCATTGGCGATAACGGCGGATGGATTCAGCGGTGTGCAAGAGAATCCAGTTTCAAAGGTGGCTGTACCGTTCACTGTGCTGCAGCCGCTGGCGGCCGGAAATGTCAATGGCGTGGAACTGTTGGCATTGAAATAATTGAAACTGAACTGGAACGGATAGCTTTCGCCAAGATTCGGCGAATATCCGCGGTTTTCAAAAGCGTCGTAGAAGATACCAAATCCGCCGCGTACCACCAGCTTTGGAGTGACTTGGTAAGCAAACCCTAGACGCGGGGCAAAATTGGTCTTTTGGGAATACCCAAGTCCGCCACCGTACCTGTTCGTCTCCAGAAGGGCGATGCCGTCCGTGCCAAGCAGTGAGAGAAAACTCGGAGAGAGGTCGCTCAGCGCCGGGTTCCCCAACGGAAATATTTCCGTCGGCACGCCCCCAGGACCATCGGGATCAAAGTTTGCCTGAGCGCTGTGGTGCTCGAAGACCTGACCGAAGAAGTCATAACGCAACCCGAGGTTTAGGGTTAGCTTGGAAGTGATCTTCCAGTCGTCCATGACGAAGCCACCGTAGTAGTTCTTGCCGTCGTCCGTCTCACCGATGTTGGAGGCTCGAAGGTCATCGGTCCCGCCAAGGTAATTTGGACCGCCCACAGTTGAGGCGACCGGAGTCAGGAGCAGGTCCGCACGACCGGTGTTGCTGGTATCCGCACCGCCAGCGACATCCGTGAAATCACCGTTGTAATCGAATTGACCGTGAGACCAAGACGGTTGCAAGGTGGCGAACTTCACATGCTGCCATTCAAAACCCATTTTGAAGGTGTGCTTGCCATAGATCTTGGTCACGTCGTCGGTGAGTTGGAAGGTGGAGCTGATCTCGTCCGAGGGCAAGAAATTGTTGCTTCCCAGTGTCGACAGACCGTCGATGCTGAAGGCTGGAAGGCCGCCGTTCAGGGCTACCTGAGGGATGTCCTGAATGCCAAATTGTGCCGGAATACCCATGGTGCTCGCCTCGGGAGCTGAACGGGTGGTTTTGAGGTAGTTGAGACCGGCGCGCAACTCATTGACGAGCGTCGGTGAAAATGTGTGCGTGTAGCCCAATACGCTCTGCTGCGCGTTGGCGGTCTGATTGCCCTGCTGGAAAGCGCCGCCGTCCGCTATGCCACCGAAGACGCCGGGAATGAATTGCGGATCATCTTTGAGGCTGAACCGGAAGAAGAGCTGATTCTTATCGCTGAAATTTATGTCCAAGCGAGTGTCAAAGGAGTTGGCATGTTCGAAGCCCTTTGGCGAGCTCGCGTAGTTTGACAAGAGCCCACCGGTCGTCGGCAGCGGGTAGAGATTGAGAAGCTTTATAGCGTTCGGATCCACGCGGTTAAAAGGAATGACATTCAAACCGCTGCAGTTCGCAAGTGTATAGTTGACCGTCGTCGTGGGGCATAAGCCAGCGCCTGTGCCTGAGCCGAACGGGTTGCGAACATATCCGGTACTCAATGCATACAAACCCGTAAGGGGATCGATCGATCCCGCAGTGACTGCGTGGGTCGTCGCGGGGTCCAAAATCGTTCCGGTCGGAATAGATAGTTGGTCTCCCCCAGGGCATGGCGAGCCAGGCCCTGGGTTGACGGTGCACTCGGGCTCAAGCACAGTTCCCGATTGACCCGTGATCAAATCCTGAAGATTTACCGGGGAAGTGGCCGAGGCTGCGTTCCAACTGTTTCGTTCAGCAACCGTGGGAACCGTGCCAGTCGAAGTGTCACCTTGAACCCTGCGCAATCCTTCGTAGTCTCCGAAGAAGAACACTTTATTGCGGCCATTGAAGACGTGCGGGATCACGACGGGGCCACCAGCAGTGAATCCAAACTGGTTCTGCTGCAAATCTCCCTTCGGGATTCCACCGGCATTTTCAAAGAAGTTCGCCGCATCCAGTTTGTCGTTGCGGAAAAATTCCCAGGCGTCGCCGTGAAACTCGTTGGTACCGGACTTGGTAGTAGCATTGAGAACCGCGGCGCCCGAGCGGCCAAACTCCGCGCTGAAGTCCGTGGTCTGCACCTTGAACTCGGAAATGGCGTCCACGGGCGGGAGGACCACGAAGTTCGTGCCGTTCAGGAAATCGACCGTGTCCGAGTTATTGTCGATGCCGTCGAGCAGGTAGTTATTCAACGAAGGCTGCTGACCATTGGCGGTAAAAGCACCACTCGCGGCGTTACCGCGGGTGTCTGACTGCGGCGTATTCACGCCCGCACCGAGTTGCGCCAGGAACGTAAAATTCCGGCCGTTGAGAGGAAGATCGTCGACGCTACGCTGGTCGACCACTTGGCCGACGGAGCCGCTCTGCGTTTCGAGGATCGGCTGCTCGGCGGTGACCTCAATCGTTTGCGTAGTCTGACCAGGTTTCAGCGCGAAATCGATGACCACGCTGGAGCCAACGTCCACACGAATCTTGACCTGCGTTGTAGTCTCAAACCCTGAACCCGTAGCCGAAACCTTGTAGCTGCCGATCTTGAGCGGCGTGAATTTATATTCGCCATCGGAGCCGGTCGTGAAGGTGAGGGTCGCATCGGTGCCCTCATTCGTCAGCGTGACGGTGGCACCGTTAATCGTAGCCCCGGAACTATCCCTCACGGTACCCAAAATCGTGCCCTCGTCCATTTGGGCTATGGCGGGCTTGACACCCAGCAGGAGAATGCCAGCGATCATCGCGAGCAATACGCGCAACGTCCAAGACAGAACGATCCTTCGATTCATAACTTTCCCTCCGAGTCGACTCAAAAACCTCAGCGAGCAGTGTCCCAAAATCTCTCCACCTACAGTTAAGCGCGAGCAGGCATGGGGCAAACGTTTACCCATGCCGAATTAAGACGGGTTGCACCGCTTCGCCCGCCAACCCTCGACCGCGTCGTTCGTCCTTAAGCGTCCCTAAATCCTCGAAAGGGAAGTAAACCGCTTAACCTCGACAGCAACAAAAAAACTAATCCTTTTCAACTAGTTTTTAGGGGAATATCATGCGTCCCAGAAACTTGTCAAGCTTTTTTATTAAGCCTATACTCCGCCCTCTCTGGGACCGGCTTGTGTCGGCCAGCAGTTTTTAGTGGAAAATGGCTATACACGGAATGCCGAAACTATGGAAAGTGTAACCATTCGCGAGGTCGCCAGGGCTGTGGGCGTTTCCACCGCCACCATCTCCAATGTTCTGAATAAAACGGGAAAGGTGGGCCGCCGCACCCGTGTTCTGGTGCTCTCCGCCGTAAAGCGGCTCGGCTATTTTCCTAACGCTCACGCCCGCCATCTCGCTTCGCACAGCAGCCGCACACTGGGGATTATCGTCTCCGACATCGAGAACCCATTTTTTCCGGAAGTTATCAAAGGCTTCGAAACGCGCGCCCGCCAGCTTGGTTACGACGCGATCCTAAGCGACACCAATTACGATCCACGCAGGACGAGGGAGGCCGCCGAAAGAATGATGGAGCACAATGTCCGCGGTGTGGCGGTGATGACTTCCGAGATCAGTTTACGATTGATTCAAGAATTGGTGCGCAGAAGGATCGCGGTGACCTTCCTGGACCTGGCGCCCGCCCGAGGCTACGTGAGCAACCTGCGCATCGACTATTTCTCCGGCGTGGAACAGATCGTTAAACATCTTTTCGCCAATGGACATCGGCGCATGGCTTTTATCGCTGGCCGCCCCAAATTGAAATCGAACATGGTCCGGCTCCAGGCCTATCAAACCTGCATGCGGGCGTTGGGATTAGAGCCAGGACTTATCCTGCACGGCGATTTGCGCTTTGAAGGTGGCTTGGCGGCAGGCTTAGCCATCGCCAAATCGTCCCCGCGACCCACCGCAGTAATCGCCGTCAACGATCTGACCGCCGTGGGCGTCATCAAAGGCCTGATAAAAACCGGTTGTCGCGTGCCGCAAGACATCTCGGTAACCGGATTCGACAACACACGCCTCGCGCAATACAGCAACCCCTCCATTACCACCGTGGACGTCCACCGGGACAAGCTCGGCCGGCTGGCGGCGGACGCACTCTGCGAACTTTCCAGCTCCGCCAACCCTCAGGGGCGGGAATATCACATTTCCGCGGAACTGATTGTGGGAGAATCCTCAGGACCTGCTCCTAATGCGCAGGCTTCCAGAGATTAATCTCCCATGGCGCGAAAAAAAGGCGGTTGCCATAGCTTCTCCCGTCGCGATTTTCTCTGCGCAATTAGCTGGGCGCCGGTGCTGCTGCTTCCTGCGCCGCTGCGAGCTGGCCGTTTCCATCCGCTCGCTGAAGAAAGCTCGTCTGCCCGGCGTTTGTCTATTCCGTTCGCCGATGTGCGCTTGACGCCGCATTATCCAGCGAAATCTTCGCTCGATGAAATTCTGCGCAAGGTTGATCCTTCAGCGGACGAATACATCACCGAGAAATACGCATTTGAAATCGCGCTTTTGCTGGGCTCATGGAGCGAAGCTCTCAAGGCCGCTGCGCCAGGTTCAGACCCGGCTTTGGACATCCTGGCGAAATTTCTCGATGAGGCGATGGCCGGTGGTTCGCTCGTTCCCGTTGCAGAACACACGGTGCGTTCCGAGTACGGTATTACCGTATTGCGGAGACAGTTTTCGACCAGCCTCGTAACCGGCCGCGAGCGGTTTTTGCATGATCTCAAGAGTTATTTTGCGGCAATTTCGCGTGTGGAGACGGCCGAATTCCAAATCGTCGGGATCACCGAGATTGCCGGCGCCTCGCCCACCATACGCGTCGAAATTCGCTACGACATCGTCGCATCGCTCAAGAAGCAGGGGCGCGAACAGCGCATCGGACGCTGGCGCACCGAGTGGTCGCGCGATACCGGGTATCCGTGGCGCGTGCTGCGATGGGAGTGCGGCGACGAGATCGTAAGCCGCGCCGGCACGCCCGGTTTTATCGACGTGACATCGCACGCTCTCGGCGATACAGAATCGTATCGCAGCCAGTTGCTCCACGGAGCCGACTATTGGCGGACCGTCCTGGACGGCGCTTGCGGGATCGACGTGTACGGAAACAATGGATTAGCCGTCGGCGATTTTGATAACGATAACCGCGACGATTTTTATGTTTGCCAGCCAGCTGGACTTCCGAATCGTTTGTATCGCAATCGCGGCGACGGCACGTTCGAGGATGTGACGGAGCGCGCCGGCGTAGGTGTGCTGGACGGAACAGCGTGCGCCCTTTTTGCGGATTTTGAAAATAAAGGACTGCAGGACTTGCTGGTGGTTTGCGGCAGCGGTCCAATGCTTTTTCTCAACCAGGGAAACGGAAAGTTCGCGCTAAAAGACGATGCATTTGTATTCTCCCGGTTGCCGGAAGGAACATTCACGCACGCCGCCATCGCCGATTACGATCTCGACGGACACCTGGATATTTATTTCTGCGTATACAGCTACTATCTGGGCCTCGACCAATACCACTATCCCACGCCCTATTTTGATGCGCGCAACGGGCCGCCAAACTTCCTGATGCACAACGGAGGAAACGCGACATTTCAAGATCGCACCGAAGCCGCCGGCCTGAACGTCGACAATAATCGCTACAGCTTCGCCTGCGCCTGGGGCGATTACAACGCTGACGGATTACCTGATTTGTACGTCGCCAACGATTTTGGGAGAAGCAATTTATACCGGAATGACGGCGATGGTAAGTTCACCGCCGTCTCCGGAGAGGCAGCGATTGAAGACGCCGGGGCGGGCATGAGCGCTTGCTGGTTCGATTTTGACAACGACGGAAGACAGGACATCTACGTGGCAAACATGTGGTCCGCCGCGGGTATACGCGTCTCAGAACAAAAACAATTTCAAGAAAAACATCCCGAAGATATTCGCGCGCTCTTTCGCCAGCACGCGGGCGGCAACGCGCTCTACCGCAACCAAGGAAACGGTAAATTTGAAAATGTAGCCGCGCCATCCGGCGTGGAGATGGGCCGCTGGGCGTGGTGCTCGGACTCTTGGGACTTTGACCACGACGGCTATTCCGACCTGCACATCGCGAACGGCTATATTTCCGGACCCGACCAGCGCGACGTCGCCAGTTTTTTTTGGCGCCAGGTAGTGGCAAAATCCCCTGCCACGGCCCTCCCTTCGCTGCCTTACGAGCGAGGATGGAGCGCCATCAATGAGCTTATCCGCTCGGACTCCACTTGGAGCGGATACGAGAGAAACGTTTTGTATTTGAACAATCACGACGGCACGTTCTCCGAAGTTTCTGGCGTCGTGGGGCTGGATTTGCCGGACGACAGCCGCTCCTTTGCTCTCGCTGACCTCGATCGTGATGGACGGTTGGAAGTCCTGCTCAAGAATCGCAATGCCCCGCAATTGCGGTTACTGCGCAACGCGATGCAGGATATTGGCGCCTCCGTCGTTTTCCGTTTGCGCGGCAAGAAAAGCAATCGCGACGCCATCGGCGCCGCCGTCACACTTGAGGTGGCTGGACATCGGCAGACGAAATATCTGCAGGCTGGTTCGGGATTTCTCGCGCAACACACCAAGGAGCTTTTCTTCGGCGTCGCAAACTTCTCAGGAAATCTCCGAATCACCATTTCCTGGCCGAGCGGGATAAAGCAGTCGTTTGAAAGTCTTCCGGTGAACCATCGAATTGAAATTGAAGAAGGGAATCAGGATTTTGTGGCCAAGCCCTTCGAACCGTCACCCGCTTCCTGGGCGCACGCCGGTTCAGCGACTGCTCCCGAGTCTCCGCCCTCGCCAATTGCCACCTGGCTCATCGAGCCGCTTAACGCGCCCGATTTTTCGCTACCCGACCTCGCGGGCAACCTGCGCCAGCTTCGCTCGTTTCGCGGCGAATCCGTCTTGTTGTGTCTTTGGGCCTCTGATGCTCCGGGTTGTGCCGAGCAGTTGCGGCGCTGGCAACAAATTCAAGAAAAAGTTGCTTCCAGCGGCTTGCGTGTTTTGGGAGTGAACGTTGATGATCCCGCCGACCCAATTGCGATTAAATCCTTCGTCGCCCGGGAGCACATTTCGTTTCCTGTTCTGCTCGGCACCCAGGAGTTCGCCGGAATCTACGACATTATTTATCGTTATCTTTTCGACCGGCGCAGAGATCTCCCTTTTCCCACATCGTTGCTCATCGATAAAGGCGGTTCGATCGTCAAAATTTACCAGGGGCCGACGCATCCGGAACATATTGCGGAAGACTTGAAGACAGCGCCCGCCACGAAGAGTGAACGGATTCGCAGAGCGCTGCCGTTCGACGGGACGCTCTATCAGGGTGCATTCCAACGCAACGATTTTACCTTCGGCGTGGCTCTGTTCCAGCACGGCTATCTCGAGCAGGCGGCCGCTTCGTTTGAACAAGTCATCGCGGCGAAACCGGATGATCCCGAAGCGTATTACAACCTCGGCACTCTGCGTCTGCAGCGAAACGAACTGGGCGAATCGCGGCGGCATCTCGAACAAACGCTAAAGCTTCGTCCGGAGTATCCGGAAGCCTGGAACAATCTTGGAATGGTTGCCGCGCAGGAAGGCTATGCCGATGAAGCCGTTAGCAATTTCGAGCAATCCCTGCGTTTGCGGCCAGACTATGTGACGGCGCTGTTGAATTTGGCAAACTTGGATCGCCGGCGTGGCTCGTTGGACGATGCCGAGAAACTGTTGAATCGTGCGCTCGCGCTGGAGCCGGATAATCCGGAGGTCAATTACAGTCTGGGGATGCTCTACGCGCGCCAGGAACAACTCGAACGCGCGGAAAAGTTGTTGCAAAGAGCTGTGAGCCTGCGGCCCGACTATCCCGATGCGTTAAACAACCTCGGCGTGCTGTTTGTACGCGAGCGGCACAATCCCGAGGCAGAGGAAAAATTCAAAACCTGCATTCGCCTGGCACCGAATTATGATCAAGCGTATTTGAATTTGGCGAGTTTGTACGCGATTCTGGACGAGAAGCAACAGGCCCGCGAGGTGTTGCAATCTCTACTGCGTCTCCAGCCCGAACACAAATTGGCCCTGCAGGAATTGGAGATGTTACGTTGAGCCGCCACCGAGAATGAGCATGCGCCGGGAAAGATTCTTGAGAATGCACGTCGCGCGCGCTCCACAGCGGAGCCGCAAACGCCGCGAAGATGCATGTTGGTTCTGCGAATTTCTCGCGCTGGCAGCGCTCTTCCATGGTGCCGCAGTAGCGGTAGCGGCGGCGCAAACAGCGGATGCGGATCAGAAGCGTCCTGGGCCATCTTCGAAAGTCCCTTCACCGTTTCAGGAAGCGGAAGCGCTGCTCGCCCAGGGCCAAATCACGGCGGCCAGAGAAAACATTCAGGAACAACTCAAACTGCACCCCTCCAGCGTCGTGGGTTATAATTTACTCGGAATCACATATTCGGACGAAAAAAATTATTCCGGCGCTTTGGAAGCCTTTCAGCAGGCGCTGAGGCTTGATGCGAATTCCACGAGGACGCTGAATAATCTGGGCAGCCTCTATGTCACGCAAGGAAAGAGCGACCTCGCGGAAAAAGAATTCCACCAAGTCTTACGGCTCGCACCGGAGAATCGCGATGGAAACTACAATCTCGGACTACTCCTCATGGCTAAAGGAGCCCCTGCGGAAGCCATTTCCCGTTTTCAGCGCGTGCATCCTCTCGACGTCGAAACGCGCTTCGCGTTAACCCGTGCGTACTTCCAGGCGGGCAGAACCGTCGAGGGCCTGAAGGAGGCGAGGGAGCTTTCCGCGCAAGGCAAGGACGACGTGAGGCTCTATTCCGCACTGGCTATCCTGCTGTCCCAAGAAAAGCTGTACGCCGCTGCGGCGCTCGAGCTAGAGAAGGCCAACGCCTCGCAGCCCGAAACATTTGAGATCCTGTACGACCTCGGGCAGACCTATCTGCGCACTGGGGAGTTCACGAAAGCGGAGCTGGAGCTAAATCGCGCGCTGAAGCTGAAACCGGACTCGCCCGAAACCCTCTATTTGCTTGGGCAGGTTGCTGCCCAGCAGAAAAGGCCCGTAGACGCCCTGGACCTGCTGGTGCGCGCACACAAACTGGCGCCGGAAAACACCGACATCATCTTTCTGCTCGCGCGCATCAGCATGTCGCAGAATTACTTCGAAGACGCCATTCCTCTCCTCGAGTCGGGTTTGAAAATCGCTCCAAAACGCGCGGACCTGCACGCCGCTTTGGGTGAGAGCTATTTCATGTCCGGAAAAGTAGAGACTGCGATCACGGAGTTCCAAAAACTGATTGAACTGGCTCCCACGGCGGGCGCGTATGCTTTTGTAGGACTGTCGTACCGGCATCTCGGGCGCTTTGACGAAGCCATGAAATATTTTCAGGAGGGGCTGAAGCGCGACCCGCACAATGTATCCTGTTTGTTTAACATTGGATTCATCGAGGAACGGCAGGGAGACTACGCGCGTGCGGAAGAGCTGTTTCAGGAGGCGCTCCGCGCCAACCCGGATTATCCCGAAGCGCTGCTGGAATTGGCGAATCTGCGAATTGCGAACAAGAAATTCGAGGAAGCTGCGGTTCTGCTGAGAAAGTATGTCCGCGTGAGCAGCGATCCCGCTTCCGGATATTACAAACTCGCCCTGGCGGAGCGCAGTCTGCACCAGACCGCAGCGGCGCAGCGCGATTTGAATGTATTTCAGACCCTATCGAAGAACTCTGCCACGGGCCCCTACCCCTATCAGCACCTCTTCGACTTTCTTGACAATCGCTCTAATCTTGCACCCCAGGCGCGCACGCAACTGGATCTGACCGAGCTCACGGACGAGATTCGTAATCATCCCGACCAGCCGCAAAATCTCTATCTACTGGCCGAGACCTATCTCAAGCTGGGCAAGCTTGACGAAGCCAAAGCGGCCGTCGCACAGCTTGACCAAATCAGTTCGGGCGATTACCGCACCCAAGCGGGCGTGGGCGTATTGCTTGCCCGGTTTCATTTGTACGACGACGCCATCAGCCATTTTCAGACCGCGCTGGCCGCAAACCCCGATTCGGAGGATGTGAAATTCGATCTGGCCGATGCCTATTTCCGCAAAGGTCGCTATGCCGAAGCGCTGCAAGTTGCCCTGCAAGTTTCGCCAGCCGGCCGGCAGGACGACGCGTTTCTCGCATTGCTCGGCGACATCCAGGTGCATCTGGGAGACGCCGCGCAGGCCGCAGAAATTTTTCGCAGCGCGATTCAGCGCAATCCCGACGCTGACCAGTACTATCTTTCGCTCGCGCTCGTGCAACTGCGCAAGAACGATGTTCGCGGCGCGGAAGAAACGTTGCAGCAAGGATTGGCGCGCATTCCCAGTTCCGGCAAAATACTCTGGGGCCTCGGAATCGTTTCGGTCCTGCAGGGTAAAACCGAAGAAGCCGCTCAGCGTTTCGCGCGCGTTGTCGATCTGCTGCCGGAATGGCCCGGTAGCTACTCGACGCTGGGCGTTTTTTATTTCCAGACTGGCGATATCGCCAAAGCGCGCGAAGTGCTGAATCGTTTCAAAGACAGTGGACTTGGAGGCGGTCTGGACGTGAACCGCATTGAAGAATCGCTATCGAAAACTTCCGCGACTGCTCCTGCAAGCAACGAACCCATGCCCATGGCCGCGCGATATCAATTTCTTCAGTTGGCGTTCTCACTCGCGGACCGCACGTTGTGACTCTCATTGCCGTTAGCCGGCCAAGGCACGAGCAACTCCGTAAATGCCGTTATGCTCTAATCGACATTGCGCGCTTGAGGTAATCCGAAATTGCGGAACAAATCGAATGCCGGAGCCCGTTCCGCGCTTGAGGTTAGATGCGCGCTGGAATTCAGAGCCGCGGTCTTGGCGTTGTGCTCTGTGTTTGCAACGGCTTGTCATTTCGACCTCGCGGCACAAACTCCCAAAACGCCCATAATAAACGACATGCCGATCCCGGTGCGCTTTACCGACGTGCGGCAAGCCGCGGGAATCACTTTTGTGCAAGACGGCACGGCCACCGACGAAAAAAATTATCTGGAAACCATGGGCACCGGCGTTGGCTGGATCGACTATGACCAGGACGGGCTGATGGACTTGTACTTCGTGCAAACGGCCGCCACGGAAAATTACACGCCGCCGCATCCACTGCGCTCGGCGCTGTACCACAATAACGGCGACGGAACCTTCACCGACGTCACCGAAAAAGCCGGCGTCGGCGGCGCGGGACACTACGGCCAGGGTGTCGCGGTGGGGGACTACGACAACGACGGATTTCCTGACATGTACGTGACCGGCTATGGCCGCGCCATTCTCTACCACAACAACGGCGATGGAACGTTTACCGATGTCACCGCGAAAGCCGGCGTTGCGGACGAGGGCAATTGGTCCACCAGCGCGGGCTGGTTTGACTATGACAAAGACGGCTGGCTCGATCTGGTGGTCACCAACTATATCGAGTGGTCGCCGAAAAATAATCTGTGGTGCGGCGACCGTCGTCCGGGTTATCGCTCTTACTGCCATCCCGGGAATTACAAAGGCCAGCGCATCAAGCTCTATCACAACAATCACGATGGAACCTTTACCGACGTGAGCGATTCATCGGGCGTCGGCAAACCCGAAGCGAAGGGCATGGGCGTGGTGCTGGCAGACTTTAACAACGACGGTTGGACGGACATCGCTATCGCCAACGACTCCTGGCCGAATTTTCTGTTCATCAACAAGCACGATGGAACGTTCGAAGATGTCTCGTTGGTCTCCGGGATCGCGGCCAGCGAAGATGGCCGTTACGAGGCGGGTATGGGCATTGACGCCGCGGACGTCGATGGCGACGGCTGGCAGGATATTTACATTACCCATTTGGATTTCGAGTTGAACCGCTTGTACCACAACAATCGTGACGGGACTTTCGAGGACGATACGTTTCGCTCCGGCATCGGAAACAAAGCCATTTTACTAAGCGGCGTCTCGATGAAATTCGTGGATTATGACAACGACGGCTGGGTCGATGTCCTGCAATTGAATGGCGCCATGCTGGACAACGTGAATCTGTATCACAGCGAGGTATCGTACAAAGAGCCGCTGCTGATGTTTCGCAATCTGGGAAAGGGCCAGTTCGACAAAGTGTCGGATTCGCTCGGACCGGACTTCATGCGCCCCATCGCCGGACGCGGTCTCGCCACCGCCGATTATGACAATGACGGCGACATGGACATCGCCATCAACGTTCGCGGCGACTATCCGGAATTGCTGCGCAATGACGGCGGGAATGCCAATCACTGGTCGGAAGTCCTGCTGATCGGAACGAAATCCAATCGCGATGGCATTGGCGCTTCACTGAAATTATCTGCCGAGGGGTTCGTTCACGTCGAACAGTCCAAAGGCGGAATGAGTTATATGTCAGCCAGCGATCCGCGGATCCAATTCGGATTAGGCAAGCGCACCAAGATCGACTTTCTGGAAATTACATGGCCGAGCGGGCACGTGGATCGCTTGACGGATGTCCCCATCGACCGCATTATCGCGGTCAAGGAAGGCGCGGGCATTGTGCCGCGCAAATTTCCCAGGATCGCGAGCCGGTGAAGAAAAATAAAGCAACGAGCGCGCCACAGTACGCGATTGGTTCGCGAATTTCGGACCGGCAGTGTTTCGCGTGCGGCTACTATCGCCCATGAATCTACCCCGCCGGCGCTTTCTCGGTTCTTCCTGCCTTCTCCTCGGCAACGGTCTTTTGGACGCGCTGACAACTCCCCTCTGGAAATGGCGGGGAGCGACTCTGCTGCAAACCGCTTCGAAGGCAATTTCTGGCGCGGCTTCCCCGGTGGTGTTCGTGGATGTTGCGCGGGATGCCGGATTGAATACACCCAATGTGTGGGGCGGCGTTGAACACAAGCGGGCCATCATCGAAGCAAAAGGCAGCGGGCTGGCCTTTTTCGACTACGACAACGACGGTTGGCTGGATATTTATTTGACGAACGGAACCCGTTTGGATGCGCAGTGGCCGGCGGGAAAAGCTCCTACCTCTCAACTGTATAAAAATAATCGCGACGGAACTTTTGCCGACGTCACCGGACAATCACAACTGGCACGCACGGGTTGGCAGACCGGCGTATGCGTCGGCGATTACGACAACGATGGCTGGGACGACCTTTTTTGCTGTTTCTGGGGCCGTAACATTTTGTTTCGCAACAACGGCGACGGTACTTTCACCGATGTGACGCGCAAAGCGGGTTTTTCCCAAGAGCAGGTGCGGTGGGGCGCGGGCTGCACCTTTCTCGACTATGACCGCGACGGACGGCTGGATCTTTTCGTTTGCAATTACATGAAACTCGATCCGACTACGATTCTGCCCGAAAGCGAAACCAAATATTGCCAGTGGAAAGGCGTTCCGGTGATGTGCGGACCGCGCGGATTGCCGGCCGATACGAATCTTCTCTATCACAACAACGGAGATGGAACTTTCACCGATGTCTCGGAGAAATCAGGGATCCTCAAGCCTGGTCCGCGCTTTTCGATCACGCCGGTCTCGTACGATTTTGACAATGATGGATGGCCGGACATTTACGTCGCCGTGGATTCCGAACCCAGTATCTTGTTCAAAAACAATCACGACGGCACGTTCACCGATGTCGCGGTAATCGCCGGCTGTGCTTACAACGAAAATGGTCACGAACAGGCCGGCATGGGCGTGGCTGTCGCCGACTACGATTGCGATGGCTGGTTCGACATTTTCAAAACTAATTTTGCGGACGACACCTGCAATCTCTATCACAACAACGCCGACGGAACATTCAGCGATGTGGCCTCCTCATCGGGAGTGGGCATCAACAATCAATACGTGGCCTGGGGCTGCGGCTTCATTGATTACGACAATGACGGCTGGCCGGACATCGTCCAGGTCAACGGCCACGTATACCCGGAGATTGAAGGACACGAGCTGGGACAAACGTTCAAAAATCCGCGGCTGGTCTATAAAAATCTCGGCGGGGGGATATTTAAAGATGTTTCCTCCGAAATGGGACCGGGCATCAGTGAGCGTTTTTCCAGCCGCGGTGCCGCATTCGGCGATTACGACAACGACGGTGGCATGGACATTTTGATTTTGAACATGAACGATTTGCCGTCGCTGCTGCGCAATGATGGCGGCAACAAGCAGAATTGGATCAAGATCAAACTACTGGGCACGAAATGCAATCGCACGGCCATCGGAGCGCGCGTGCGCATTGTGACTGGCAAGCATGTGCAAATGGATGAGGTGCACAGCGGGTCGAGCGTAATGTCGCAGAGCGACCTGCGATTGCATTTCGGTCTGGGAAAAGCTGCAACTGTGGATCTCATCGAAGTGCGGTGGCCGACCACGCAAAAACTGGAAAAATTCTCGCACGTAGGCGCCAATCAGATACTCACCATCCGCGAAGGCAGTGGGATCGTCTCCGGCGTTACACCGAAAATCAAATAACGGTTCACGCGGAATTTTATTTTGGCTGCGCGGGCGACGGCTGATCTTTCAGAATAACCAGGAATTGGCGGAGTTCGCGCCGCTGGCGTTCCAGCCTGTCGGTTTCGGCTTTCTCGCACTGCTTATAAATTCCAATCTCCTGCCGCGCTTTCGCTTCCTCGTCCATACGTTCGTATACCAGGCTCAATCGATAGTGCGCTGCGCCGAGATCAGGATTCACTTCGATGGCCTTCTTGAGAACTTGTGTCGCTAGCGCCAAATCGCCCTGCGTGGAGTACAGAATCCCGAGTTGCACATAGGCTTCCCCCAGAGCCGGGTCGATGGACACCGCTTTTTCGAGCAGTTTTTCGAGGTGATGGAATTCCGCGGGATTGTCCGATACCCGTTCGCGTTTCGTCAGGCTGAGCTCGTAATAATAATTGGCGAGCGCATTGGCCGGCTGCTCGCGCGCAAATCGCGCCAATTTTTCTTCGCCGCAAGGAAACGGAGCCGTGGCGGTTTCTTCCATTTTTCCCAGAAAAAGATAGGGAGCGGAATCCGCGGGATTCAGATCGGAGGCTTCGCAGAGCCGGCGAGCCGCTTCATCGTACAAACCGTTGGCGTACAAAGCCGCGCCGAGTCCGGCCAGCATTCTCGCCGATTTTGAGTGCAGGGCGGACCCTTTCGCAAACACTTCACTAGCCGGCTGAGCGGCCCGGTGCAGAAGCAATTCGCTGCCCCACGCAAAATAGTTTTCTTCGCTGGGATCCAGCCGGGCGGCCTGCTCATATTCATGAACTGCCGCAACAGGGTCGCCGAGCCGCTCGTCGCGGTCGCCGGACAAACGATAGGCCGCGGCGGTACCGGCACCACCGTTCCCAGCAGACTCGGCGCTGGCGGATTTGAGCGCTAACGTTTCTTTTGCCAGCGCCTCGCTGGTGCGCGAGGTGGAGTCCGAGCCGTGCAAACCAAGGTTGGACCAATCCGTCATCCCGGCGACCGTGAAATTCGGCTGATCGGAAAATCCCATTTTATCGCTCGAGGAAACGGGCGGGATCGGTTGGCCCGTTGCGCCCTCGGCGGGAACCTGCGCATCGAGGACGAGATCTATGTGCTTCTTTTCTCCCTCGGATAGTTCGAGTGAGCGCATGACGGTCCCGCGCAGTCCTGTTTTTTCAACCTTGACGGTGAACGTACCGGCGCGAAGCGCCAAAAACGCAAAAGTTCCGTCCACGTTGGTTTTGCTTTGGACGGACGTCGCATCTCTCTGTTCCAGCAACGCGACAGAAGCGCCAGCGACGGGCTTCCCGCCTGCGTCTCGCACAATCCCTTCAACCGTGGCTGCTGATGTTGGTTGAGGCGGCTCGGTTTGCGCGAATATCGGCGAGCTAGCTGCAAATGCCAGCGAAGCTAGCAGCAAGAACCGGGGCGCAAAATTGCACATAGCGATGGGACGCGTCGCGGGCGACAGTGTGCGCCAAGCATGCAGCAGGCATGTCAAATTCTCGCGCATACACCTACCGTGGCTTTTATTTTCATGACTCCCGAGAATTGTATTCTCGGCGGCCGCTGCTCGCAATACGTCGCAGCTAAGCCCGCGCACCAAAAAGCTATGTACGGCTAATTTTTTTCGTCAGGGCCGGTGGTAGGCGGGGATCCGCCCCGAAGCGGTTTGTAAAGGCGCTATGGCAGGATGCGGGCGGCCCAGCCGCCGCCTGGTGCGAGATGGATTTTCAGTTTGGTGGATTTGGTGACCTGGATTTTTTCGCGCTTATAGTCGCTGGCGTTGCGGTCGGCGTTGATGCCGTCGGAGTAGGCATCCAGCGAAAAGGCGCCTTCGGGTAGGAACGAGAAATCGACGACCAGGTCGCGCGGGGTCCAGTCGGTCATGGCGCCCAGATACCAGTTGTTGCCATTTTTGCGGACTACCAGAGCGTACTCGGGCATTTTAGCGTCCAGGACTTTGGTGTCCTCCCAGGTGGTAGGAACGGTGGAGAGAAAGTCCAGAGCATCCGGCTCGCGCAAATAATTGGACGGAATGTCGGAGAGCATGCCGAGGGGACTGTCGAAAACCACGTACATGGCGAGCTGGTTGCAGCGTGTGCCCATGGCCATGGGCTGCGTCATGATGGGAGCAAAGGTGGCGCGCGTGGCGTTGCGCATGGCGCCGGGAGTGAAATCGATGGGCCCGAGGAACATGCGCGTAAAGGGCAACGTCATGTTGTGTTTCGGTTCGGACTCCCAGCTCCACTTGCTCCATTCCATGCCGCGAACGCCTTCGGTGCCGATCAGGTTGGGCCACGTGCGGGTCATGGAGGCGGGCTTTTGGTCGCCATGAAAGTCGACGAGCATCTTCCGCTTGGCGGTTTCGCGGCTGACCTTGGTAAGGAAATTGATCATCAGTTGGTCGCTGCGCTGCATGAAATCGACCTTGATGCCCTTGACGCCCCATTTACTGTAGAGATCCAGCGCGGGAATGAGTTGCTCGTCAAGCGATTTCCAGGACACCCACAGGAGAACGCCGATATTTTTTTGTTTGGCGTACGCGGACAGCTCTTCCATATTCAGATCCGGAATGACTTCCAGGACATTTCCCAGCTTGTACCAGCCCTCGTCCAGAAGGACGTAGGGGATGCCGTATTTGGCGGCAAAGTCGACGTAATATTTGTAGGTTGAGGTGTTGATTCCGGCCTTGAAATCCACGCCGTAGAGATTCCAACCGCCCCACCAATCCCACGTGGACATTCCGGGCTTGATCCAGGAAGTGTCTTGAAATTGCGAAGGCTTTTCGAGCAGCCAGACCAACTCGTTGGTGAGCAAGTCGCCGTCTTTTTCGGTGATGCCCACGAGGCGCCAGGGGTAGGTGCGCGTGCCGGAAGTGACGGCGATGTAATCGGCGGACTCGGTGACGCGGTAATCGCGGTCGCTGGTCTGCACTTCTTTCAGGGGGTAGGGAGGAAACGCGGCGACGAGGCCGGGGCCGCCGGTGCCGCGCAGCCACATTCCGGGATAGTCCTCGACATCCGAATCCGCGATAGCCAGCTTCGCGCCTAGCGCGGCTTCCGCAACGGCCGGCAGGGTGGCCAGAAATTCCGGCAAGATTTCGCTGGTGCGCATGGGCACATAATGGCGCTCGTTGTGGGAATAGAAGCTATCTTCCTGGCCATAGTAGACGATGGTGTTTACTCCCGGGAAATTGAAATGCACTTCTTCGTCGTAGACTTTCACCTGGGCTTGCGGGAGGGATGTCTCGAAACGGTAAGCGACACCCTCGTTGTAGGCGCGAAAGACCACGGCGTAGTTGCCATCGAATTCGAGGCGCAACTCGTTATAGTTTTCGCGGATCTTGGCGAATTTCTGACGGACGACGGGCTCGAGCACGTCGTTTACAGTACGTTTTTTGCCGGTGAGAACTTTGGGATCGAGTCCCAATTTTTTGTGATCGATGTCGAGGGAGAGGGGGCAGTCCCTCAGCACCTCGGCTCCGTTCAGGACGACATCGTAGGAGATTTGCTTGGCGGTGCGGATGCGCAACTCGATGCGGTTGTCCGGTGAGCGCAAGTCGTAGCTCGACTGCGCCACGGCATTACCGGCCAAGAGCAACGCGGGGAGTGTCCATAACATAAATTTTTTCAGCACGTTCATCGAGATTCACCCTTCCAAACTCGCCTCATAACTTCATGTTACCCCGCGGCCGAATAGGGTTAAGCGCTTTGCCTATTCAGGTCGCCGGTTGGGGCGTGCGCACCTTAACTTGGCCGCGACGCGCTGTCAACACAACCAGCAACAGGTTGCAATCGGGATTGTAACGGTTGGCCTCTGCGAGCGTACTGGACACCACCAACCCCGCGTAGCGCGCCCAGCGGTATTCGTGCGTCTTGGGCACCACTGTTTCTAGGGACGAGGGCGCGCGGCGAGCGGTATGGGATTTGCGCCGTAATCTTTACATTGGTGGCGGCGAATCGAGTTCCTTGAAGACTTCCGCGGCTACGTGGAAAGCGGAGTTGGCCGCCGGCACGCCGCAGTAGATTGCGGATTGCAGAAGCACTTCCTTGATTTCGTCGCGCGTTACGCCGTTGCGGAGGGCGGCGCGCAGGTGCAGGCGAAACTCGTCGCCGCGGTTGAGCGCGATGAGCATGGCGAGCGTGAGCAAGCTGCGCGTCTGGCGCGGCAAACCCGGTCGCGCCCAGATTTCTCCCCAGGCGTAGCGCGTAATGAGATCCTGGAAGTCGGCGTTGAAGGCGTTAGCGGTTTGCTGGGCCTTGTCGACGTGTTTGTCTCCGAGCACGGCGCGGCGTATCTTCATGCCTTGTTCGTGGCGCTCGCGATCGTTCCTATTGGGCATGTCAGGCTCCTTCGGCGGTGAGGAAGCGAAGCACCGCGCTGGTGTATTCGCTGGAGGCTTCGACGTTCGAGAGATGCGCGGCGTGTAATTCCAAATATTGCGCGCCGGGAATTTTTCCGGCGAGATATTTCCCATCGGCGGGTGGCGAGACCGGGTCTTTGGCGCCGGAAATAATCAGTGTTGGCGTACGGATGGCGGCGATGGTTTCCCGCAGGTCCGAATCTCGCAACGCCGCACAACACGCTACGTAGCCTTCAGGAGGAGCAGTTTCCAGCATTTGCAGCGTGGCGCGCACGGTTTCCGGGGCCCTGGCGCGAAATTCCGGGGTGAACCAGCGTTCCACCACTAGCGCGGCGACGGTGTTCATGCTGCTTTTGCGCACGGTTTCGATGCGGGCGTTCCAGATTTCCGTGGTGCCGAATCTTGCCGAAGCGCTACTGACAATCAATTTGTGAACGCGATTTGCGGCGTGCAGCCCCAGCCACAAGCCGGTCATGCCGCCCATGCTGATTCCACAAAAGTGCGCGCGTGCGATGTTTAGCGCGTCGAGCAGCGCGACGACGTCTCCGCCGAGCTGATCGAAGGTGTATGGCCCGGGCGAGACCGCGGACTGGCCGTGGCCCCGCGTGTCGTAGCGCAGTACGCGAAAGTGTTTCTCGAATTCCGGAAGTTGCGGATTCCACATGGAAAGATTCGTGCCCAGCGAATTGGAGAGCACCAGTACACGCGCGGATTCCGGGCCGGTGAGGGCGTAATGAAACCTGTGGCCGGAGAGCGCAACGAAGGGCATGGCGTTAGTCGGATTCCTGCTGTTGTTTTGCAGAAAGAGATTTCTCGGCGGCCAGCACGTCGTCGATCATTTCGCGGCTCATGCCGGAGGATTTTTGCGGATCAAAGAAATCGCAAATTTCTTCGCGTTGGAAATGCCGCAGGATTTCCGGCGTCTCGAGCAGGACGTCGCGCAAGTGCGTGTGAGCGTGCATGGCTTGCTGGCAAGCCTCCTCGACCATGCGGCGAACTTCCTGCTTGCCAAGGCGCGTGGCCAGGCCCATGGTGACGGCCTCGGCGTAAATCAAGCCTCGCGTGGCCTCGAGATTTCCCCGCATCCGCGTGGTGTCCACCTGCAGCCCGGAAATGGCGGCCAGCAAGTGATACAGTGCGCCTCCCGACAGGCAAACGAGTTCCGGCAGCACTTCCCATTCGGCATGCCAGCCGCCGAGTCCGCGTTCATCTTCCTGGGTCATGGCGCTGAGCAGCGTCGAAACGAGTGCGGGAACGCGAACGGCGGCGGACAAAGCCACGGCGCTGGCCACGGGATTCTGCTTTTGCGGCATCGAGGAGGAAGCGCCGCGCCCTGCGGCAGCCGGCTCGTGCAACTCTGCAATCTCCGTTTGCGAGTGCAGCGAAATGTCTCGCGCAATTTTGCCGAGTGTGCCGGTCAACAGGCCCAGTGTGGTTGCGACTTCGACAAAGCGATCGCGATGGCTGTGCCAGGGAATTTCCGGAAGGGTGAGTGACAATTCCTTTGCCAATTCTACGGATACTTCGCGGCCTTTGTCACCCAGAGCGGCGAGCGTGCCAACGGCGCCACCGAATTGCAACACCACCGCGTGTTTGCGCATTTCGTCGATGCGGCGGGAGTGACGGTGGACCGCATCGAGCCAACCGGCGACCTTTACGCCAAAGGTGGTTGGTGCCGCATGCTGCATCCAGGTGCGGCCGGCGAGCAGCGTGGCGCGATGCGCATCGGCAAGCTTCGCCAAAGTTGCGCGGAGTTGGCGAAGCTCGCGGGAAAGAATGTCGAGCGCCGCGCGCAGCTGCAGCACCAGGCCCGTGTCGATGGCGTCCTGGCTGGTCGCGCCGCAGTGCACGAATTCCGCGGCAGCCGGGTCGTCTTTCGCGACCAGCGCGGTAAGCTGCTGCAGCATGGGAATGGCGAGATTGCCCGCGTTCGCGGCTTTCCTTTGCAACGCGGCAAGATCGAAAAGTTCCTCACGGCATTTCGCGGCGATGGCCTGGGCGGCGGACGAGGGAATAATTCCGCACGTGGCTTCAGCACGCGCGAGGGCGGCCTCAAAATCCAGCATGCCCTGCAAGCGTGCGGCATCCGAAAAGATAGCGTCGATGGCCGGCGAACGAAAAAGCGAATCAAGCAGCGCCATTTAGGAAATTTGGAACCCTTTCGCGCTGCGCCGGCCGTCGCTTACTCACGAACGCCAACGGCAAGGTGACGCAACGCGCCCTCATCGTACCCGAGCACTTGACCATCTGTCACGTGAACGCCCGTAGAGACAATGTCCTCATATTCATCCTGTGGGTTGGTTCGGTGCGGAGATATAACGAGCTACTGGATGCGGCGCCGGACGCCGAAGCGCACTTCTCTATGCAAATGATGTACAAACAAGTAATTACCTTGTTAACACATATTTTATAGAGAATTTTGGGGACAGGGAATTGAGGCTATACGCGCTCCGCCAATGCCGGCAGCAAATGCTGCTCGACCCACGGCAAAATCCACTCTGACGCAACATCTTCTGCCATGGTTCCGGCGCTGGCGTCGTGCTGCAACACTTCACCGGCGCGTTGCGCACCTAGCTCGCTAAGCAGTTTGTCGAAGCGCAGCCCGCCCTGGCAGAAGGTCTTGCCGTAGGTCCGGTCGCCCAATGCGATGATGCCATAGACGATTCCGCTGAGGTCCGGCCGCTGCGTTTCCAAGCTTGAAAACAGGGACTGGGCGTTGTCGGGCACATCCCCGCTCCCATATGTCGAGCTACAAATCAGGTAAGCGTCGCATGTGGCTGCGTCTGTTTCGAATATGCTGGAGTCGCGCCCGTCCATCAGGAGGATCTCGACTTGGTGGCCAGCCTTGGTCAGCACGTCTTGAATATCCTTGGCGACCGCCTCTGCGGTACCGGTCATGGTGCCCACCAAAATGCGAAGTTCTGCCACTGATCGCCTCTCCTGAGTGGTGCGAGCGCGTCTTGGGGTCAAGAGCAGTGCTAGACTTGCACCCTAAGATGTATTATAATGCATTCTTGCCCGTTGGCAATGATACATAATGCAGGAAAACGCAAGTTCGATTAGCACTTCGCTCCCCAGCGCCTCGGGCGTGCCTTCCGCAAGCGTGATCCCGCCAACCGGTTCTGCAGCTGCATATTTAAGACGATTTGGCGACCGCGTCCGCGAAGCGCGTGCGCGCCGCGGCATGAGCCGGCGCGTTCTGTCGCGAGACTCGCAAGTCTCCGAGCGTTATCTGGCGCAACTGGAAACCGGTCACGGCAATATTTCCATTTTGCTGCTGCGGCAGATTGCCCAGGCGCTGGATTTGCCGATGCATGCGCTGTTGCTCGAGGCGCCGGATTCGTCGGAGGAATTGCTGCGCGCCACGGAGTATTTGCGCCAGCTTCCGGCAGACAAGTTGCCGCGCGCGCGAGAAGTCTTGCTGCGCGAATTCGGTGCCGCGGATCCCGCGGTGCGGCGGCAACGCATCGCGCTCCTTGGATTGCGCGGCGCGGGCAAGTCCACGCTTGGCGGCATGCTGGCAAAACATCGCGGCGTTCCGTTCATCGAACTCGACCGCGTCATCGAACAGCACAGCGGCCTGGGCGTGAGCGTTATTTTCGATTTGTACGGACAGAGCGGATTCCGGCGTCTGGAGCGCGAGTGTCTCGAACAGGTGTTAGAGCGTTATCCAACTTTTGTGATGGCTACCGGAGGCAGTCTGGTTTCCGAAACGGCGACTTACGAACACCTGCTGAGCAACTGTTTCACCGTCTGGCTGCACGCCACGCCGGAAGAGCATATGCAACGGGTGATCGCGCAAGGTGACACACGTCCAATGTCCGAGAATCGTGAAGCCATGTCCGAACTGAAAAGCATTTTGGCGGGGCGCGAGCCGTTGTACCGGCGTGCCGATGCCACGGTGGACACCAGTTGCAAGTCATTGCAGGAGGCCTTCGAGAATCTCTTAAGCGTGGCCCCGCAGGATTCGCAAGGGCCGCAATTTTTAGGCGCCGAGGAGCGCGGCAGCAGATGACCAACGTAGTCAACAAAGAGAAAGAGCTGGTCACCTTTGACGTTCCGCAATCGGGTGTCTACCAGCATTGGAAACTGAGAATTGACGGGCGCGTTGCAACCCTGGCCATGGACGTCAATGAAGACGGCGGACTGCGGCCGGGATACAAGCTGAAATTAAATTCCTACGACCTGGGTGTGGACATTGAACTGCACAATATTTTGCAGCGCATTCGCTTTGAACATCCCGAAGTCGCTTGCGTGGCGCTCACCAGCGCGAAGGAAAAGATTTTCTGCGCCGGGGCCAACATTTACATGCTCGGAACTTCGTCGCATGCGTGGAAAGTGAATTTTTGCAAATTTACAAACGAAACGCGCAACGGCATGGAAGATTCGAGCCGATACGACGGCTTGCATTTTGTGGCCGCGCTCAATGGGACAACTGCCGGCGGCGGTTACGAATTGGCGCTGGCCTGCGACGAAATCGTCTTGATCGACGATCGTTCCAGCGCCGTCAGTTTGCCGGAGGTTCCACTGCTGGGAGTTTTGCCTGGCACTGGAGGACTGACGCGCGTGGTCGATAAGCGCCACGTGCGCCGCGATCTTGCCGACATTTTCTGCACCAATCCCGATGGCGTGCGGGGCGACCGTGCTAAGAGTTGGGGATTGGTCGACGAGACCGTTGCGCCCGCGCAATTCGCCAACGCGGTGCGACAACGCGCCGAGCGATTGGCGGCCTCTTCGCCGCGATTGGCAGACGCCAGGGGCATCACGCTGCATGCAGTGAATCGCAAAGTAGACCACGATGGTTACCACTACGGCCATGTCGATGTGACCTTCGACCGCTCCGCGCGAACGGCCACGTTTAACGTCCGTGGTCCTGAACTCGACCAATCCAGCGCTATCGAAGAGATCCTGGCACTTGGGGATCGTTGGTGGCCGCTCGCCATGGCGCGTGAACTCGACGACGCGATTCTGATGTTGCGCGCCAATGAGCCGGACTGCGGTCTTTGGCTGCTGAAAACGTCTGGCAGCCCGGACGCAGTTCTAGCCTGCGGCGAAATCCTGATGGAGCTTTCGGGCCACTGGCTGGTGCGCGAGACGATCGGAATGCTGCGCCGCACGTTTGCGCGGCTCGACGTTTCTTCCCGCAGCATGTTCGCGATCATCGAGCCGGGCTCGTGCTTTGCGGGATTGCTGTTTGAATTGGCGCTGGCCGCCGATCGCAGTTATATGCTTGCGGCCGATGAATCCGAGTCCGCGGCAACGGAAAACGCGAATCGAAATGCTCCTCGCATCGCGCTGGATGCCGGCAACTTCGGCTGTTTTCCCGCGGTAAATGGCGCCACGCGGCTGGCGACGCGTTTCGGCGGCCACAAAGAAAGACCCGAGCAGCTTCAGAAACTTTCCGGGCGCCTCCTTTCCGCTGCGGAAGCCCTTGACGCCGGACTTATCACCGTTGCGCCCGACGAGCTTGATTGGGAAGACGAATTGCGCATGGCGATGGAAGAGCGCTGCAGCCTTTCTCCCGATGCGCTTACCGGCATGGAAGCGAGCCTGCGTTTTCCGGGGGCGGAATCGCTCGGTACAAAAATTTTCGGCCGGCTTTCCGCGTGGCAGAACTGGGTTTTCGTGCGCCCCAATGCGACGGGCGAAAATGGCGCGCTAAAACTTTTTGGCACCGGCAAAAAGTCTCGCTTCGATTGGGAGAGAGTCTGATGAGCATGAATTATCAGGATCGTATTCCGAACAACATCGAGTTAGGCGCGAATCGCACGCTGCAGCGCGCGCTGGAACACTGGCAGCCGGCATTTCTAAACTGGTGGCATGGCCTCGGCCCCAGCGATTTCAACGCTGCTGACGTTTACTTGCGCACGGCAACCTCCGTCGACGCCAAAGGGTGGGCCACGTATGGATTCGTGCGCATGCCGGAATATCGCTGGGGAATTTTTCTGGCCGAGCCGGAGCCGGATCGGCGCATCGGCTTTGGGGATAATTTGGGCCAGCCGGTGTGGCAGCAAGTTCCGGGCGAACATCGCTCGACGCTGCGCCGCTTAATTGTCACGCAGGGCGACACCGAGCCCGCTTCCGTAGAGCAGCAGAGGCTGCTCGGCCATACCGCGCCGTCGCTGTACGATCTGCGCAATATTTTTCAGGTGAACGTCGAAGAAGGCCGGCACCTTTGGGCCATGGTTTATTTGTTGCACGCGCATTTCGGCCGCGATGGCCGCGAAGAAGCGGAAGAGCTGCTGGAGCGCCACTCCGGCGATGCCGACAAACCGCGCATCCTCGGCACTTTCAACGAGCCCATCAGCGACTGGCTCAGTTTCTACATGTTTACCTACTTCACGGATCGCGACGGCAAGTTTCAATTGAAATGCCTTGCCGAATCCAGCTTCGACCACCTTTCGCGCACCTGCAAATTCATGCTCACCGAAGAGGCGCACCACATGTTCGTCGGCGATACGGGCATCGCGCGCGTAATCAAACGCAGCCTTGAAGTCATGGCGGAACTGGGCACGCAGGATCCCGAGGCCGTGCGCAAAGCGGGCGCCGTCGATCTTCCGCTCGTTCAAAAATATCTTAATTTCTGGTTTAGCTCTTCGCTGGATCTTTTTGGCGGTGATTCCTCTTCCAACGCCGCATCCTATTTCGCCAACGGCCTCAAAGGCCGTCCCGACGAATCCCGCTTTGAGGATCATCTGGCCGCCGATGCCACGTTCAGCCTGGAATTGCCAAACGGCCAAGGCGGCACAAAAACCGAACAAATTCCGCTGCGCAACGCCATGAACGAGGTGGCGCGCGACGCCTACGTAAAAGATTGCCAAATGGGCGTAACCCGCTGGAACAAATTAATCGAGCGCGCCAACTGCGACTTCCGCATGACCCTCCCCAGCCCCCGCTTCCGCCGCTCCGTAGGCAGTTGGGCCAACATCCCCACGGACACCACCGGGCAAATCATCAGCAGGGAAGCATTCGACGCCCACCTCCCCGAATGGCTTCCCACAGAATCCGACCGCGCCTTCATCCGGAGCTTGATGAAAGGCGTCTACGAAGTAGGAAAAATCGCCGGCTGGATCGCTCCGCCGGACCGCGGCGTCAACAACCTCGACATCAACTACGAATACGTAAAATTCCACTGAACCAATCGCGCTGCCGCGACTTGCGGCGAATGCTGCTGGCTTCCTCGTACCGACCTGAAGATACGCCATCCGCATGAAGCTATCCAAATTCTCCGAAAAATCCACCTGACAAAGTGTGTTGCCTGCCTGTATACTTCCCCATGTAGAGAACCTCGTCCGCCCACGAAACGCCCCCAATTTCCCATTTTGCTGCGCGACACCTGTCGCGCAGGGCGGAGTCCGCGGAACCCCTGTAGCCTTTCCCCGCGACGCCGGCTCATAGTAACTATCTAGCCAATAAAATGAGGACCTAACCCACGTAGAATGAATACTTGCAAAAGGTTGTGAAAACAAAGCAACTTTAACTCCCTTTATAATCACAACCTTTCGCGATTCCCCGAGGCCCCCGTGCCATCAGCGCACGACGAACCTAGCCGCCTTGGCGTAGAATAGGAACACCACCAATAATCGAACGGAAGGCCTTCCGCCCCATGCCCCAAACACTAGCCGCGCACGCAACATCCGGAAAATCGCGCCAATCGAAGCAGCGCAATCCCGCCGTGCCCTTGAGCAAAAATGACCATCTCCTCCGCTGGGTGGAAAAAATGGCCGAGCTCACGAAACCCGCCGCCATCCACTGGGTCGACGGCTCACCGGAAGAAAACGACGCCATCTGCGCCGAAATGGTCGCCGGTGGCACATTTATCAAACTAAATGAAAAACTCTGGCCCGGCTGCTACTACGCCCGCTCCGACGCCAGCGACGTCGCCCGCGTCGAAGACCGCACTTTCATCTGCTCGTACTCCAAAGACGCCGCCGGCCCCACCAACAATTGGGAAGATCCTTTTGCAATGCGCAAAAAACTGCGCGCCCTTTTCAAAGGCGCCATGCGCGGTCGCACCATGTACGTCCTGCCCTTCAGCATGGGCCCGATAGGTTCGCCGCTGTCGAAAATCGGCGTGCAACTCACCGATTCGCCCTACGTCGTCGTCAATATGCGCATCATGGCGCGTATCGGAACGCCGGTAATCGCCGAGATCGACAAAGGCGCTCGCGTCGTGCCCTGCATGCATTCCGTCGGCGCGCCGCTCGCTCCGGGCGACAAAGACGTTCCCTGGCCCTGCAACAAAGAGAAATACATCGTCCATTTTCCCGAATCGCGCGAAATCTGGTCCTACGGCTCGGGCTACGGCGGCAACGCTTTGCTGGGCAAAAAGTGTTTCGCACTGCGTATCGCTTCCAACATCGCGCGCGACGAAGGTTGGATGGCTGAGCACATGTTGATCGTTGGCGTGGAGGATCCTTCCGGCGAAAAAACCTACGTCGCCGCGGCCTTTCCCAGCGCCTGCGGTAAAACTAATTTTGCCATGCTCATTCCGCCGAAAGGTTTTGAAGGCTGGAAAGTCTGGACCGTCGGCGACGATATCGCTTGGATTCGCCCGGACGAGAGCGGTTCCCTTCGCGCCATCAATCCCGAAGCCGGATTTTTCGGCGTAGCCCCCGGCACTAGCAAAAAAACCAATCCCAACGCCATGGCCACGCTCGCGAAAAACACCATCTTCACCAACGTCGCGTTAACTCCCGACGGCGGCGTCTGGTGGGAAGGCATGACTGAAACGCCGCCCGCCGTGTGCGAAGACTGGCAAGGAAAAAAATGGACTCCGGAAATTGCGAAAGCAACCGGCGCAAAAGCTGCGCATCCAAACGCTCGCTTCACTGCGCCTGCGTCGCAGTGCCCAACGATTGATCCCGCATGGGAAGACCCCGATGGCGTGCCCATCAGCGCGATCGTTTTCGGCGGCCGCCGCGCCACCACCATGCCGCTCGTCTACCAGGCCTTTAATTGGAGCGCCGGAGTTTATATGGGCGCTACCATGGGCTCTGAAATGACCGCCGCCGCGACCGGCACCGTTGGCAAAGTTCGCCGTGATCCCATGGCCATGCTTCCGTTCTGCGGCTACCACATGGGCGATTATTTCCGTCACTGGATCAAGATGCAGCGCTCGCTGGAGGTCACGCCAAAGATTTTCCACGTAAACTGGTTTCGCAAGGATGCCGAGGGAAAATTCATGTGGCCCGGCTTTGGCGACAACATGCGTGTACTAAAATGGATCGTGGACCGCGTCAAAGGCCGCTCGTTAGGACACGAAACCCCCATCGGCTGGATGCCCAACTACGGCGACATGGAATGGAATGGCCTGGATTTTTCCGAAGAAAAATTTGACGCTCTGCAAAAATTTGACCGCGAAGAGTGGCGCCGCGAAGTCATCGGCCACGAAGAACTCTTCATCGAACTCCACGACCACCTCCCTAAAGAAATGGTCTACGAGCGCGAACTCCTAATCTGCCGCCTGTGACTGGCGCGTCCTTCTAGCGGCCGCCTTCCGGGACGGCCACTTTTGTGCTCGTCATTAGTCGGTCCCGGGTGCCAGCCTCGCCCGCGGTTTCACTTATTTTTTATTTGACTATTCCGCGTATTTTAGACTAACGTCCGCTTTGATTTGAGCCTCAAGCGCAGTTAACTCTCCCCGCGGGTCAATTCGTTTTCGAGCGGTCGTGCTGCTCCGCCTGCGGACGCGAGAGCCACTCATGAAAAATCTTCCGGTATCTCAGCCTACGAAACCCATGCTTCTCACGCTCGCGTACTCATAGCAGATGCAACTCGCGTGGCGCGTGGGATATATGGAAGCCGTGAAAGAAATCGAAAGGAAGAAAAAAGATGAATCGCTTGAAGAATGTATTGCTGTTCGTAATGTCTGCCTTCATCCTGCTGGCTGCCTTTGCCGCCATCTCGCCGAAGCGCGCCCACGCGGTGGTCGCCACGCTGGTTCAAGTGGCCAACACCGCGACTAATCCCGTTCTGAATCGCGACATCGATCGCGCCGATAGCGAGCCTTTCGCCACCACACTCTGCTATGGAAGTGGCGGGTTTTACCCCTGCTACCTGGGACAGGAAATGCCTTCCGAGTTTAGCGTTCCGGCGACCACCTCCGACGGCAGCGCCGTTAAGGAGCTGGTTATTGACTACGCTGATGGTAATTGCTACACCACCGCCGGTGGAACATTGCTCGACGTCGACCTGGCCACTACGGTTTCCGAGAACACTGTAAACTCCGTCGGGTCCAGCTACCATTTTTTCCCGTTGCAACAGAATCCGAATATAACCGCAAGCAATCAGGGCCACATCTTCTCGTGGTCCACACCAACGCGCATCTTTGCCGATCCGGGCACTACCGTCCTGCTCATCATAAACTCGAACATCGACACGAACTTCGGCTGCAGCATGAACCTGACGGGCCATCTGGCCAAGCAATAATTCTAGGTCCAGCTTCGTTGCTCGGTCTCGCGAATGGCGGCCCAAGGCCAGCGCCTGACGGCCGCCATTTCTACATTGCTAAATAAGTTCCGCTTGGCGCGAGGGGAACTTTCGCGCACGGCGCGCCTTTTTTGTGTCAACCTCTCTTTGTGTTGTACCGCAAGTGTTGGGCTAACAAAAAAGGGAAATGCGATCCCGCTGAATTCAGGCGTTCACCAATTTTTCGAGCCGCCCTAACGCCGCTGCCAAATCCTGCCGGTTCTTCCAAAAATCGGCCCACAAGTCGCCCTTTTTCTTCATGCGTTGCTGCACCGTACGCACATTCCAAACGCTCGGATCATCCGCGCCTTTCAGTTCAATGGCGCTCAGCGGCGTCGAGACCGGAGCTTTCGGAAACGCCCGAACCGAGTAAGCCGCCGCCAGCGGCTTGCCGCGCGCATTTTGCAACGCGTCAATCAGCACCGTTCCCGCGGGCCGCTTGCGCACCGCGCGCTCAAACGTCGTTATATTCGGAAGCCGTGCCGCCGCGACGTGACCTACAACTTCGGCGAACGTCCGCGTCTGCTCGTACGTATATCCTTCGATCAGTGGAACAAATATATGAAATCCCGACGCACCCGAGGTCTTCAAATAACACTTGATCTTGATCGTCTTCAGCACCTCGTAAATCTCCGCCGCAACGCGCACCACCGTGCTGAACGCCGTATCCGGCGTGGGATCCAGATCAAAGAAAACCCAGTCCGGCATATTCTGCGATGCCACGCGGCTGGACCACGGATTGTGATCGATGCATCCCAGATTCGTCAGATACAAGAGTGACGCCCGATCTTCCGCCATCACGTACTGCATCTCTCCGCCGCGCTCATCCGAATAAACCGTTGCGGTCTTCAGCCAATCCGGAATTCCCGCCGGCGCTTCTTTCTGAAAAAACGTCGTCCCCGTAATTCCATTCGGATACCGCCGTAACACCAACGGCCGGTCTTTCAGAAAAGGCAAAATGTACTCCGCCATTTCGCAGTAGTAAATCAGCAAATCTCGTTTCGTAATTTTTGACTCCGGGAAATAAACCTTATCAAGATGCGTCAAGTGCACGCTTTTCCCGTCCACCACCAGCGTCAAGTCGCCCTTCGCCTTCCGGATTTCGTCAGCGAGTTCATCCGCCGACGCTCCGCGCGCCGCTTTGCGCACGCCCACTTTGCCGCCTTTGCGCTTGCCCTCTCCGGCGCGAGGTTCTTCTTCGATTCTTGTCTTGCGCGCTGCCGTCTTAGCAGCTTTCGCGGGCTCTGCAACCCGGATCGCACTTTTCTCGGGCTCAACATGTTCCGCGTCAAACGTGCAGCTCTTCGCCAACTTGTCGGTCCGCAGCGAAAAAAACACCGGCGCGCGCAAATGCTCATCATCCGTCCAATTCGCAAATTTTACACGGGCCACCATCTCCGGCCGCACCCACTCCGTCTTTTCCGCCAGTCGCGGCGCGTTCTGCAGCGCGCTCTTTTCCACGTGCATTTCCTGCAACGCGTCGAAAATCTGCTTCTGCTTTTTCTCATCAAATCCGGTGCCCACACTTCCGATAAATCGCAGCTGACCGCCGCGGTAAAGTCCCAGAACCAGCGCTCCGAAATATTTTCTGCTCCGTCGCGGTGCCGTCCACCCCGCCACCACGGCATCCAGTTCGTTAACAATCTTGAATTTCAGCCACTGCGACGTGCGACTGCCCGCGTACCCGCTGTTGATTTCCTTGCCGATAATTCCTTCCAGGTTTTTCTCTTTCGCTGCGGCAAAAAGTTCTACGCCCTTCTCGAACACGTGCTCCGAGTAGCGCACCCGTTCGCTACTCTGCAAAATACTCGCCAGCAGTTTCTTTCGTACCAGCAGCGGAGATTTCCGCAAGTCAAAGCCATCGTAATACAACAAATCAAAGCAGTAATAGGTCAGCGGAATCGCCTCATGCAATTTCGCCGAAGGATTCTCAACACCAATACGATCCTGTAATTTCTGGAAATTGCTGTGCCCGTCCGCTTCCAGCGCCACAATCTCGCCATCCACCACCGCATTGGCCGCGCGAAAATATTGCGCCAAATCCTGAAATTCAGGATACTCCCGTGTAACATTGCGCCCCGACCGCGCCTGCAACTCCACTTTTTCGCCGGTAATTCGTGCAACCGTTCGCACGCCGTCCCACTTCACCTCAAACAACCACTCCGGACTTGAAAATACGCGCTCGCCGAGTTTCGCCAGGGTCACCGTGACGTCCTTCGGCATTGGCGCGCGCACCGCGCCCGGAGTATCCGCAACCCGCAATCCTCCAGATGCCGCAACCTTTGCGGCGCCTGCACCGTTCCTATCGGGCGCAACGCGGGCGCTACTCTCCGCCGAGCCGCGCTTCAAATTCCGTACCGGCCGCCCAGAGACCACCGACTCCCCGTGCTCCTCAATGTCCCACACCGGACTGGCATGCTCATCGCGATGCTTAATCAACAGCCACTCATTCTGCTTTTCCCCACGCCGGATTTTCACCAGCACAAAACTTCCCTGCAATTTTTCCCCGTGCAGCGTGAACTTTAAATCCCCCTTAGCCAACTGCGCGGCGCCGCTGAGCGTCCCTTCGGTCTCATACGTACCGCGATCCCAAATAATCACATCGCCCGCTCCATATTGCCCCGCCGGAATTTGCCCCTCAAAAGTGCGATATTCAAAAGGATGGTCCTCCACCTGTATCGCCAGCCGTTTCACGCCGGGATCGAGCGACGGCCCTTTTGGCACTGCCCATGACTTCAACACGCCATCCATCTCGAGCCGCAAGTCGTAATGCAGCCGCGTAGCCGAGTGTTTCTGAATCACGAACGCCCGCGACCCCGCAGCTCGCGCGCCTCCCGCTGGTTCCGCGGTCACATCAAAATTGCGTTTGCGCCGGTATTCCGCTAATCGCGCCATGCCGTAGGTATCCGTCCCTTAGTATCTGACTTTCAGTATCTGCTCCACAGTACCCGCGATGTAAGGCGAAAATGTCTCCGGGTTGAGCGTTTTCTACGTACTGGCTTGCTGTACACCGTCCATATCGTTGTAATCTCAGTACCTCAAATAACTCCGGCGAGTGGATGCCGATGTCGCGCTCAAGTGTTCACCCGATTGCGAGCCTCCGCCGAGCATCCAAGAATCAGGAGTTTCAGGAGGGTTCCATGGCAGCATCTGTTTGGAAGGGCGCAATCAGCTTCGGCCTGCTCACAATTCCGATCCGCATGTACACCGCGGCGCGCAGCGATCGCGTCAATCTGCACCAAATTCACAAAAAGTGCCACACCCGCCTGCGCCAGCCGCTCTTCTGCCCCCATTGCGATCGCATCGTCGATCGCTCCGAAGTCGTCAAGGGCTACGAATACGCCGAAGGCAAGTACGTTTTGATCGACGACGAAGAAATAAAAAAGATCACGCCCAAATCCAGCCGCGCCATGGAAATCCTCGCTTTCGTAAAGGAAAGCCAGATCGATCCCATCTATTTCGATGCCTCGTATTTTGCGCTGCCGGAAAAAGACAACGAAAAACCCTACGCACTGCTGCTAAAGGCTCTTGAAGACACTGATCGTGTGGGCATCGCCAAACTCACCATGCACCAGCGCGAATACACCGTCTTCATCCGCCAACGCAACCATGGGCTAACCATCCACACCATGTATTTCGCCAGTGAAATTCACGAAGTTGCAGGCTACGGCAAACTCGACAGCTCCATCGCGCTAAAGCCCCAGGAAATTAAGCTTGCTGAACAGCTGGTCGAAACGCTCTCCGAAGATTTCGATCCGAAGCAATACCACGACACCTTCCAGGAAAATCTAAAAGCCCTCATCGCCGCGAAACAAAAAGGAAAAACCATCGTAGAGGAGCAGCCGGCCCTCCGTGCTCCCGTAATCGACATCATGGAAGCCCTCAAGCGCAGCTTGGCCACCAGCGACCATCCGGATTCCAAGCGCGCGTCGAAAAGTAAAATGAGCGAAGAACACGAACCACGCCGCCGCAAGGCCAGCTAGTGTCGGAGCTTTGGAGGGACGGAACCTGCCGCGCCCCGCGATGCAGTAGTAACTTCAGCGGCAAATTGTCTCTGGCGTGTCGGAATCTGGCTAGTCAGCCAGTCGTTCCTAGTCTCCGCTAGGATCAATCTTGCCTTTACACTCTGGATGCCCACACTTGCATTCAATATCCGGCACCTTCTCCATGGACTCACACTGAATGCTGCAATACTTTTCCTTGGTGTGACATGAACAATTCGGATGCGCGCACTTCCTGGTTCCAGATGACATAAGCTCCTCTTTTCCAGACGCTGACTCTAAACCGAACCCATTCTACTCAGCAGCATAACCTATCTTCCCACTGTATTGCTCTTCTCCCGCCCTTCGCCAAACAGCGAGATCATCTCCCGATTAAACACCGGAAGATCGTCGGGCGGCCGGCTGCTCACCCAGTCGCGTTTGCGAATCACTTCCGCGTCTTCCCAGTGAGCGCCAGAGTTCCGCACATCATCTTGAGTCGTATGATAACTCGTCATCTTCCGCCCGCGCTTCAACCGCGCGGAAATCAGCAGCCACGGAGCCACGTCTCTATCCTCGCGCGTCCAACCTTTCGCAACCATCCAGCGAAGGCCTTACATCGACCCACGGGACCCGGGTATACGCCGCCGCCGCAACTCAATTCGTAAGGCATGAAAATGCGACGAGTCGAGATACCTATGGCTCGCAAGAACATCCAATGAGGAACGCAAAACGGTTTCCCAGTCTTGTGGAAGAGAGCATCCGATCGCATCTTGGCTGGATCGCATCTCGGCTGGATCGTGTCTTGGTCGGATCGTTTTTTGGTCCGATCGTGGCGCTCGCCTCCGGCGCACACCGTACTGCGCTCTTTCCGGTTTCCGGTCGATTCCGGTTAGATCACAGCGAGCGACGAGACTGAACTCAGGAGCGCCACCGGGAAATCTCCCAAAAGGTCTTCCACGACCAGCACCTGCTCCTTCTCAATCATGCGGGCCTTACAGCGCCTCCCGGTCAGCAGATTCGCCCACGATTCCGGAGCGCCCCCGGGCAACCCGATTATGGTATTCCGCCATGCGGCATCGCTCGGTGGCTCTCCGCGTTCCAAATCGGCTGAAGAGCCCGTCCGCAACGCTGCGTTCCTTCCATCTCGCGCCAGCCAGCGCGGCGCCACGGTTAGTGCCCAGTCATTTTCATGGCAACGGAAAAACGCCACCACGTTTTCCGCCGACGGACCGCGCACTTCAGCAGGCAGAAAATCTCCGTTGGTGAACAGTGCAGCGTGCTGCCGCCGAAACCCCAGCGTTTCGCGAATCAGGAAAAGTTTTATCTTTCCATCTTCCCACCGCGCGGCGAGTTCGCGGGCGTAGGCCGTCGCTCGGCCGGCGGTTTCCTGTTCGAGCTCTTGTAGAGCGGATATTCTCCGCGCGAAATCCACCGGTGTGCGATTATCCGGATCCACCAGCCGCAAGTCCCACAGTTCCGAACCCTGAAAGAAATCCGGCACACCCGGACACGTCATTTTTAAGAGCGTCTGGCCCAGTCCATTCGCCATGCCAAAATACGCCACGGATTTCTGGAACTCGCGGAGGTCCGCTAAGAATTCCGCTGCCGATTCCGGCGACAAAATCGCCGTCACGAAATTCCGCAGCGCCTTCTCGTGCGTCTCGTTCGGTCTGGTCCACCGCGTGTGCACCATGGCTTCGCGAATGGCCTTCGCAAGATATTCCTGGATCCGCCGCACAAAGTCTTGTCGTAAATCTTGTTGCGCAGCATCGCGCGGCGCGGCACTTGCGCTCTTTTCCAGGGGCCACGCGCCCAGCAGCGTTTGATACAAGAAATATTCTTCATTGCGATCCGGAATCATCTGCCCGTCCACTTGCGTTTTGTGCCTGGCATTGAATTCCGCCCAGCGATTCAGACGCGTTTCCCATTCCCCGGGAATTTCGGAGAGCACATTGATTCGCGCGCGCACATCCTCGCTCCGTTTCGTATCGTGCGTGGTGCTGGCATTCATCCCGTGCGGCCAGCGTTCACTGCGCGCACGCAGAAAACTCCAGAAATCCCGCTCGGAAGCCGCCGCCGTCACTTGCGGATCTCCGCCCACCTCATTCAGCGACAGCAGCGGGTGGTACACGTACAGCGCCGTATCCTCCATGCCTTTTGCCACGATCGGACCGGTGAATTGCTGCCAGTGCATCACAAACGCCAGCCGCGCCTCACGCTGCCCAGTCAGCACGTGCGCTGGATTCGCCAGCAGCAACACCTCGCGCAGAAAATCAAAACCCGCGACGTTGAAGTGTGGTTTGCGCTCCCGCGCTTCCGCCAACGCCCGCTCGATAAATTCCCGCGCTTCCGCCGGCACATCCAGGCTGCGAATATACGTGCGGTACGCCGGCACGCACGCGGTAACCTCAATCAGCGCTTCGAGCAAACTGGTACGCGGCAATTCCCGCGCATACCGGTCCTGCGCCGCCAATTCGCCGAGCTGCCGCCCCAGAGAACGCATCTCCACGCCCAGCAGCGTGCTCATCACCAGTTTTTTCTTCTGGTACAAGACATCGGCAAACTTGGCATCTTTCGCGGTGAAGTTCGCGTATATCCGCTCGATATCTTGTGCGTGCGACGGGTCGACAAAAACACCGTTGGCAAAATTCAGATATTCGTATCCCGTCGTTCCGCTGACCGGCCAGTCGGCCGGCAAGGATTCGCCGCGTGCCAAGATCTTTTCCACCAGCACGTAGGCCGGCGCGTTGCTCGCCGAACCATCGGGCCCGGCCAGCCGCTGCTGCAGCCGCGCCAGATAGGCCGCCGGATCCTTGAGGCCATCGATATGATCCACGCGTAATCCGGTGAGCACGTCCTTGGCAACCAGGCGCAGCAGGGGATCATGCAGTGCGTCGAACACCAGCGGATCTTCCACGCGCATGCCGACCAGTTCGGTGATGGCAAAAAAACGCCGGTAATTGATGCTTTCGTTGACGTTTTGCCAGTACGCCAGTTTGTAATGCTGTTCCGCCAGCAGCGCTTGCAGTTCGTTGAAGCTCGCGGGATTATTTTTGTCCCCGTTAATTTCGGCGAGGCTTTCCGCGACCACGCGCGCGATCTCTTCGTTTTTCAGCAATTCGCCCAAACGTTCGTGGAGCGACGCAAATCGCGACCGCCGTTCCGCGGCGGCGCCAGACTGACTAATTCCGCGCGAGGAGAGAGATTCCAGCGCCGCCATAATTCCGGAGTACTCCTGGAACGCGGAGGAATCTTCTCCGAGGAATGCGCGCAAACGTTCGGCGGCATGCTGTAAGATGGCGCGATACGAATGCGGCGCGACGGGAAATGTATTGTCGAAATATTTTATGTAAAACTTGGCTTCGTCCAGCACCACGGAGAATTCGCCCGCATCCAGCACTTCGCCGAACGGTTTGCCGAGGACCGGCAGAAGAATTCTGCCGTCCATGCTCTTCCATCCCGGGTGCCAGTCCACATCAAAGTATGAGGCGAACGCCGAGTCCGGCCCGTTTTCAAGAACGTCCATCCACCAGCGATTTTCGCTGCTCGCCGCCATGTGGTTCGGCACCACATCGAGCAAAAGCCCCATACCGCGTTTTTGCAATTCCTGCTGGAACGCCGCGAACTCTTCCTCCGTGCCCAGGTCGGGATCGATGCGCGTGGGATCCGTACCGTCGTACCCGTGCATGCTGCCGCGGCGGCTGGCCAAGATCGGCGAAGCGTAGATGTCGGAGATTCCCAGCGCCGCCAGGTAGTCGAGGATTTTGCAAGCATCCGCAAAGCGAAAATCGCGGTGAAATTGCAGGCGATAGGTCGCGACCGGAATGCGCGTGGACGCCATCGCGTCTCAGGAAGCCTGGGCCATCATCGTAGCAGGCACGTCGGAGGACAGCTGGACGCGCAACTTTTCGCGCAGAACTTCCAGTTCGCTCATCCAGCGCTGCGCAGTGGCGTCGCCGGCTTGCGCGGCTTCGCGATGCTCTTGCAGTGCGCGAATCAGTGGTTCGTAACACACGTTTTGCACTTCCCAAATCACCACCGGAAAGGGCAGCGAGAGGGCAAACTCCAGCAGCTTGCGCAATCTCTCCGCGGTTTCCAGGTTATCCGGATGCTCCGCGAATTCCACGGCTTCTCTCTCCAGCCGTTTGCGAATGGCGTATTCCAGCGTGGTGGTATCCACCGCGATGTGGCTGCTGTCCGCTTCCTTGAGAAAACTGTTGATGGTGTCGGCGTCGATTTCCGGGCGGTCCACGGCTTGGTGCAACTGGCTGTTCAAGACGATTTCCGCGGCGGATTTGAAGGGCGGAGGAATGGGAATATTCAATCCGTCGAGGAAACGAATCATGCCGCCCTGATTTTCGTAAATGGTTTTGTACATTGCCGCGGCGGAGCTGAGCGCATCGTTCAAGATGATGTCAGTAATTTTTCTTTGTTCGTCGCGAAAAAGAGTGCGCAACGAGACTTTATTGTCGGGAAACGATTCGTCGAGGAGGCGGATGACTTCGGCGGTTTCGGCGCGCGAAAAGGATTCGGCAAGTGTTTTGGCGATTTTGCCGTCGGGCTCGGGATCGGCGGGCTTGGCGCCGCCGGTGATGTTGTGGTCGCCGAGGTGCAATACCGCGAAACTGATCGTCGCGCAGTCGTGGGTAATTTCCGAGCAGAATTTCGCGCGGCCGGTGGCCAGTCGCAGCTTTCCCTCCGCTTCGAGAATGTAGTCTTCGCGCTCCACGTCGTAGCAATAGATCTTTGTTTTTTCGCCGTAATTTTCAAACAGCGAGCTGATGGCATAGTGGCCGGCAAGTTTTTCCATGTCTACGCACGCGGGGCGAACCCACTTGTCGTAGATTTGTGCACCATCGCCGTGCTCCGGCAAATTGCTTTTCGCGGCGCGCAATTTCTCGACGAACTGCTCTTCGATGGCGCCATCGAGAACCTGCTTGGCCAGTTGCACGGCGTGTCCGGCGTAATGCATGACCTGCACAGTTTCGAGGCCGCTTAGCTCGTCGAAAAACCAGCCGCAACTGGTGTACATCAACATGGCATGGCGCTGCATTTCGAGCAGTTTTAAGGCCGTGACTTGTTCGGAGCCGTTGAGCGGATGCGTGGCGTGCTCCGCGAAAAAGGCCGCGACGGATTCACTGGAGCGATCGAGAATCACGCGAATATATTCATCGCGAGCGCGCCACGGATCTTTGAGAAGCGGCGCGGCTTTTTGCTCGTAACCCGGAGCGAGGCAGTCGCGCAGCCAATCGAGCGCGGCACGCAACGGTGCGCGCCATTCCTGGTTCCAGTTGCTGTGCCCGCCGGAACTGCAGCCGCAATTGGAGCGCCAGCGCTCGATGCCGTGCACGCAGCTCCAGGAGCTGTTGTCGACGATTTCGACGAGATGGTCGGCTGGATGCATGGCAAGAAACTTTCCGTAGTTGGTAAGTTCCGCGAGATTGTTGGACTCGATGTAATTCAGTGCGTAGGTCAGCGCCATCTCGCCGTAACGGTGGTGGTGGCCGTAGCTCTCGCCGTCGGTGGCGATGTGCGCCATCTGCGGCCAATCGCGAGCGTCGGAAAATCCGCTGAGCAGGCGTTCGGCAAAGCGTTTGCCGTCGTTCAAGAGCCTCTCGAAAGCGACGCCTTGCGAAATCGGGCCATCGTAGAAGAAAACGTTGATGGACTTCTTAGCGGTCAGACGCACCTGATACGCCCGGCTGGGATCGATTTTGTCCCCCGTGACGTCCTTCCACGAACGGCCGTCTTTGCGGCGGACGCGTTTAGCCTGGCGCGGGGCAAGAATAATAAATAAAATCCCGTTTTCGGCGAGTATTTCGAGAGTTTCGGTATTCACCGCGGTTTCCGGCAGCCACATGCCTTCGGGTTTGCGGCCGAAGCGATGCTCGAAATCAGCGATACCCCATTTAATTTGCGTGATTTTGTCGCGCTTGTTGGCCAGCGGCAGGATCATGTGATTGTAGGCTTGGGCGATGGCGGAGCCGTGACCGGAGAATTTTTCCTGGCTCTGTTTGTCGGCGCGCAAGATGGATTCGTAGACTTTGGGAGCCTTGGCCTCGAGCCAGGACAGCAGCGTGGGTCCAAAATTAAAACTGATCTGGCCATAGTTATTTACAAGCTGGAGGATGCGCTTTTCGTCATCGACGATGCGGGAGGTAGCGTTGGGAGCGTAGCACTCCGCGGTGATGCGCTCGTTCCAGTCGTGATAGGGATACGCGGAATCCTGTAGCTCGACGGCTTCGAGCGAAGGATTCTCGCGGGGCGGTTGATAGAAATGGCCGTGCACGCAAACGTATCGCATGGTTACTCCGTCAGGGGGCTGGTGTTTTCAAGAACTAAAAAGGATCGCGGGGCCAAATCCAGAGCAATCGAATTTGCCGACGCTGGTGATGCTGCACGAAACGGAACGCAATGACTTTCATCGCGCGTGCGGTCAAGTTTGTCCGCCGAGTCCATAACGACTCGCCATTCGCCGCACGGAAGAGCAAGAGTGAATGTCACGGGCGTTTCGCCGAAATGGAAGAGCATCATTAGCGCAGCCGGCGAGGAGCCGCGAAGCACGGCGAGAACATTTTGTTTTTCGTGCGCGGTGACTTCGATGGGGGAAGGATGACCGAGCCGATATTTGTTGCGAATCGCGATGAGCTCTTTGTAGAACGCGCGCGGCGAGGAATGTACTTCCTGCTCTTTTCGCGAATGCCGCAGACCCGCACTCTGAAAAGTGGATTCGCTCTGCGGATCGGGTATTTCGCGCTTCCAGCCAAAGTGCGCGAATTCTTCGCGACGGCCTTGGCGCACGGCGGCGATCAGTCCGGCATCCTCGTGGCTGGTGAAATATAAAAAGGGCGCGGTTTCGCCGTACTCCTCACCCATAAAAAGCATGGGGACGAAAGGCGAGAGCAGCAGCACGGCAGCGGCCAATTTCAGGCCGGCGAGATCGACGAGAACGCTCAGGCGATCGCCTTCGGCGCGATTCCCGACTTGATCGTGGTTTTGGATGCACACGACGAAGCGGTCGGAAGAAAAGCCGCGCGGGGAATTGCCATGTTTGCGGCGGCGAAAAGCGGAGTGTTGCCCATCGTAATACCAGCCCTGGCGCAACGTTTTCGCCAGGTGTTGCAGCGAGCCGAAATCGGCGTAATAGCCGGCGGTTTCCTTGGTCAGCAGGGTGTGCAGGGAATGGTGAAAGTCGTCGCTCCATTGGGCATCGAGCGCGAACCCGCCGAGATCCCTGGCCGCCAAAACTTTTGTGTCGTTCAGATCGCTTTCGGCGATAAGTACCTTCTTTAATCCAGTGCGCTGTTCGAGAGCCTGTACGCGTTCTTTCAGTTCCGCGAGAAAATGATGAGCGCCAAAATCGCGAATGCCATCGATGGCGTCGAGGCGGAGTCCATCGATGCGATATTCCTCGATCCAGTACAAAGCGTTGGCGAGGAAAAATTCGCGCACCGGACCGCTCTCCGGGCCGTCAAAATTCAGCGCGGAGCCCCACGGCGTTCGGTAGCGCGTGGTGAAGTAGCGGCCAAACTTGCCGAGATAATTGCCTTCGGGTCCGAGATGGTTGTAGACCACATCGAGGACCACGGTCATTCCGCGCTGGTGCGCGGCATCCACCAGGCGTTGCAGACCGAGTGGTCCGCCGTAGCTATTTTGCGGAGCGTAGACGTAGGTGCCGTCGTAGCCCCAGTTGCGAGCGCCGGGAAATTGCGCGACGGGCATGATTTCGATGGTGGTGATGCCAAGCTCGGCGAGTTCGTCGAGATGGGAGACCACGCCGTCAAACGTGCCCTCCGGAGTGTAGGCGCCGATATGCAGTTCGTAGAGCACTGCGGACTGGAGGTCCAACGGTTTCCAGCTATCGGTAGACCAACGAAAAGAACGGGTGTCCACAACTTGCGATGGGCCGTGCACGCCGTGAGGCTGCCAGCGGGATGCAGGGTCCGGCCACTCGTCATTACCGTCCAGGCGATAGAGGTAGGTGGTCTCCGGAGGGAGTTGCGCGAGGTCCAGAGTATGAAAGCCTTCGTGATCTTTGGTCATCGAGAGCAAGCGATCGTCAGGAGATTTAATATGCAACTCGGCGTGATGAACCTGCGGCGCCCAAACGCAAAATCGCCATACCCCGTTGGCAAGAAAAATAGCGCCGGCGACCTGAGTGATTGAAGAGGAGCTTTCCAAAATTTTAGTCTCACCGAAAGGAACACGGTACGCCGCGAGACGAGGGCACCACACTTCGATGCGCGGCGAGGGCGATTGTAGACGGTCAAAAAGGAGCCGAGATGGGGTATTCAGGCGTCTTTCCCCGAATTCGGAGCCGTCGTGGATTTCGTCGTTTGGCTGCCCATCCCCGTATTTTCCGCCGGTGCCGCGGGGACGCCCTCGGAATGCGCGGTGGGTTCCTCCGGTGAAGGAGAGTGCTTGGCAGTCACGGTCAACGTGTTGCCTTTGCTATAGGCGGCGGCGGTGGCGGGATCAACGGCCACGGGCCACTTGATCAATAGATAGGTGGAACTATTGTTCGGAGCGGATCGCACGCCCGCGACGATGGCGCGATCGCGCAACACCAGCACCTCCAAGCCCTGCGGATCGCTGTCGGCCAGCGTGGCGTTCGCTGTGGACCACGAGCCCGCTTCGCGGATTTCCGAGGCGCGCCGCAGCAGTTCGGATTCCGCCTGCAGCCAATGAGAGAGCTGGCTGCCGTGCTGGCCCCCGTCCTGTTCGAAGAGCTGGAAAGCGCGCTCGGCAATGCGTTTTTGCAATTCCGCCCGAAACGCGTCTCGCTGTTCCTGCGGAACAATGGAGACGTTGCGCTGAGGTATAGGTTGTGCAGCAATGGCTGGAGTGGACATGGGTTAACCCTCGGCTTGAAGCGCTCGGGAACGCCCCGTAAGCACACGAAAATGTAAACGCTTTGGCGAAAGAGTCTCAATACCGTGGACCGTGTAGCGCGACGCGAAGGCGCGGAAGGCGCTGGGAGCATTGGTACCTGAGACTGCGGTTGACTACGTTTATGACGCGCTTTTCCCATTGCAGGGCACTCGCTGACAAGGAGGAAGAACAGGTGCCTGTGTTCGGAGCAGGCACCTGTTCGGAGAGAGGTCGATTACCTTGAGGCTATCTTCTTGGGGTTAAGTGTACGGTTCGGGAGAAAAAGCGAACATCCGGTGTTTCCTGTAGAAATGTGGGAAAAACTAGGGTGTTTCCACGGTGACCGGTATGGCTTCTGGGGGAGTTTTTGGCGTTTCAGGAGACTTTTTTCGTCTTTTTGAGAAGAACCGAGCCGGAACCGTGCGCGGGGTTTCTGCCAGCAGATTGGAAAGGTGGATGAGCGATGGATGTGAGTCCGCGACGATTTTGACGAAGGCCGTGAGTGGCACCGCGAGCAGCAAACCCAGAACGCCCCAGAGCCAGCCCCAGAAGAGGATGCCTGCGGTGGCGGAGACGGGGCCGATGTTGACGCGGGAGCCGACAATTTTCGGGATGAGGATGTTCGCCGAGATCAGATGGAGGGCGATGATCGTGGCGGTGATGGTCAAGAGCGGCGCGTAAGAAGTGAACTGCATCAGCGTGGCGATGGCCGGCAGGGCCACGGCGAGGACTACACCGAGAAACGGGACAAGGTTGAGAACGCCGCTGGTGATTCCGAGGGCTACGGCACCCTGCACTTTGAAGAGCACGAGCACGCTAACGGTGATGCTGGACATGATTACGCCAATGATCAAATTACCGACGACGAAGCCGCGAACCATTTTACCCACGCGGCCAACGAAGAGCGGCACGTCAATACGCTGGCCCAGCCAGCTTTCGAAGCGAATGCTCATGTGCTCTTTGCGGATGAGCATGAAGAACATGAGGAATGGGACGACGCCTGCGATGACCACCGCGCCCCAGACGGAGCCCACGCCGCGGACGATGTAAGAGGGCCACTCCGGCGTGTCGCGAATTTTTACTTCCTGAATGCGTTTGGGATGCGCGTTTTCCGTGGTCAGGCTGCCGGCGGTCTCCTGCACACGCTGGATTTTGTCGGTGAGGGGAGCGATGCTTTCGCGGAGCCGGGAGGTGAACTGCGGGAGTTGATCGACGAGCGCGAGACCTTTGTTGTAAGACGCGGCGGCGCCCAGTCCGATGGCCAGCATGGAGAGCAGGATGATGAACGCTGCGGCGAGGGGGCGTGGAACGTGCCAGCGCTGTAAGAAGGTAACGGCGGGATCCACAAGAATTGCAAGAAACATGGCGAGGAGCAGTGTCAGGCAGACGGAGCTGGCCACGAAGCAGAAGGCGATAATTATGGAAATAACGATGACTCGCAGGGACAGAGCGATGCGGGCCAGCAGGCGGGTTTGTACGACGGTACGGGAAGTTAGGGCCATGGGTCGGCGCCAGACGAGAGTAGCAATTTTTTTGCGGGTTGCCGAGTGGGGCGCGGCATTGCATGCTGCGCCCCTGCAACGGCGGTGGCTCGTCGCGATGGTGGATGACGACGGTTAGTAACTTCCGGCGGCGCGTCTTGCGGGGTCGCTGGTTTTTACGTCGGCGGAAGACTCGGAAGTGGACGAGATGTCTTCGGCGCCGGTGTTCTGCATGATCTGCTTGGCGTGGGTGATCTCGTCGGAGGTGTCGCAATGAACGGAGACAAGGATGCCGCCTTTTTGAATGCGGCCTTCGTAGCGCTTGGCTTCATATTCGGGAATACCGAGCCCGACTAACGCGCCAGTGACGCCGCCGACTGCGCCTCCTACTCCAACGCCGGCCAATGCTGCCATGATCGGACCAGCGGCGATGAAGGGGCCAATGCCCGGAATGGCCAACGCGCCAATACCTGCCAGCCAACCGAGCGCGCCTCCGATGACCGCGCCGGAAGTTGCGCCGGTGGTGGCGCCTTCTGGAGCCTTGGTAGATTTGTCGGTGGCAATTTCCTTGGAGCCGAGATTTTCGGGAAGCAGAACGGAAATATCGGAGTTGGAAAAACCGCCATCCTTGAAAGCGGTAACTGCGTTTTCCACTCCGTTACGCGTGGCATAGATGCCGAGTACGGATTTATTCTTGGCCATGAAATTTCTCCTTTGAGCTTAAAAAGTCGGTGGAACTATGTCGGGCTCCACAATGCGCTTGCGGGACTGGCGGGCCAATACGTTAAACCCTGCATGGAAGTTAGAACTTCACCGGATGAGCGCGAGAGCTTATGCGGAACGAGCTGGTTGGCCGCAGTCTTGTAGACCGCAGTTTAGTTGAGCATGGTTTGGTTAAACATGGTGTGGATGGTGGGGATGAGATCGTTGTACAGCGAGCCTTTGCCAAGGAAGGCAGTTGCGCCCACGTCCATGGCGGCTTTGCGGTAGGGTTCGTCGGCCATCGCAGTGATGACGATGATTTTTGCCCCGGGCGAATTTTTGCGGATCAGTTTCGTGGCTTCGAGACCGTTTAATTGCGGCATGGCGATATCCATCAGGATGAGATCGGGCGAGAGTGTAGTATTCAGATCCACGGCGGCGCGGCCGTTCGCGGCTTCGCCAACGACCTGGATGTCGACCTCGGCTTGCAGCAGGCTCTTGGCCATCTGCCGCAATCTGTCTTCATCATCGACCACTAACACGCGGATTTTTCTTGCTTGCACCACGGCACCCAATCCCGGCCCGGAGTTTTCTTCCACGAAGCAGCAAAATGGAACGCGGTTCCCTCGTAGTTCTCGTTGCGAATTCTGGACGGCAGCTCAGGGAGGGAAAGAAACGGAAGCCCCATGGACCCGATGCTAACAGGCGAGATGATCAAGGCGAATACCGGGAACTGTGCATATAACGATCTGATTCTCAGTCTAGGAGGCGTCTTAGCGGTGTAGAGCCTAGCCGGAAACATGGTACTAGGTCTAGAAGGAATTACCTTGGGACCGCAAAGGCTACGCAGGAGATTTTGCGAGCAGTGCCCGCAAGTGACTGATTCCGGGTCCTCTAGAAGACGCGCCGTTTGGCCTGCGGCATGCCCATATAGAAAGAAAAATCATGACCCCTCGGGGAGAGCAAAATTCGGAAGGAGGGCCAGCGATGTCGCTAGCCTACGATATTTTTGAACGCTTGCCGGATGGACAGCCATTGTGGGTACAGGCCGTTGCAACGCTAGACGAGGCACGGACACAAATTGTTGCGCTCGGCTGCAGCCGCGGACGCAGCGTGCGGGACTTTTTTGTTTACGATGTGAAACGCGCATCGGAAGTGGCGATACTGGACGCTTAGACGCAGATTTTCTCTGCGCGACGAATCCTCCCGAGCAGTTTCGTGGCGTGTGGCAGCGCCCCCGGCCGGGACGCCGTACGAAAATTGCTTACGCCGGCTGCGCAACTTCCTGCAACACTTCCTGGAAAACGAACGGCGCGATCGATCTGCGCTTTCCCGATGATCAGCGGCGGTTGAAAACGGAACACATTAGTCCGAAGGTTGCTTCGCTATTGCACTTCGGTGGTGAAAGCAATGTACAGCAAGCGTTCGTCGCGTTGGATTTGTAGCGCGACAGAGGATCCTGGCGGCAGAGCCTTCAGCGCGGCGCGCAGACGATCGAGAGTAGTCATGGGCTCGCCGTTCAGCGTGCGGATGACGTCGCCGGTTGCCAGGGGCACTTCGATGCTGGCTCCGGCGGCGCGCGCGGCCACCAGAATACCGAAGGGGTCGCGCAAATCGGGAGCCATGCCGGCTACTTTTTCATCGATTTCCACACCCAAAATTCCCAAGGCCGGGACAAGGCTTTTTTCCGGGTCGGCTAGCGCCGCGATCTGGTCCATGTCGTGTGGCGGGTCCATGACTTTTACATCGAAAGCGAGGCGATCTTTTCCGCGCAGGATTTCGAGGTGCATTTTGTCGCCGTTATCCCGCGAAAGAAATTGCAGGCCGACGAAGGGAAGATTTTCCGCGGGGCGGCCGTCGATGGAGAGGAGAATATCTCCGATCTGGACGCCGGCGGCGATGGCCGGGGTGTTTGGTTTGACGTCGGAAATGATGACGCCGTAGGCGCGCGGTAGCTTCAGAGCCGTAGCGAGCGTTGGCGTGATGGTTTGGATGCCGATGCCGATTTCCGTTTTGTGCAGATGGCCGAATTGGCGGAGTTGCTTATAGGCAACGTTCAATACGCCGCAGGGAATGGCGAAACCAAGGCCTTCGTTGCCGCCCGACTGCGACAGGATAAACGTGTTGACGCCCACCACTTCTCCGTTGACGTTTACCAGCGGACCGCCGGAATTACCGGGATTGATGGGCGCGTCGGTTTGCACGTAGACCATGGGAGAGTCGAGGTCCGTTTGGCGCGCGACGGCAGAGATGATGCCCATGGTGACGGTGTTGCGAAGACCCTCGGGGCTGCCGAAGGCGAAAACGATTTCGCCCTGGCGGAGATTGTGATAGCTGGCGACGGGCAAGGCGTTGAGTTTGACTCCATCAACTTTTAGTAACGCGAGGTCGATGTCGCGAGCTACCCCGACGACGCGAGCCGGGACGATATTGCTCCGGGTGGAAAGCGCGGCGCTGACCGAGCCTTCATTGGTTCCTAGGGGAAGGACCACACGGACAAGTTGCGCACCGTTGACTACGTGTGCGTTGGTGACGATGTAGCCGCTCGGGTCAATCACAAACCCGGAGCCGATGGCGCGCTGCCGTCCGATGATCACGCTGGTGCTGGTGCGCTCGCCCTCGTCGAGCGGGCCGTAGCCGGTGACCAGGATTTGCACCACGCTGGGGGAGACCTTTTTAATTAGATTGTCGACGGATTCATTGAGTTTGTGTAAGGTGTCACCGGAAGTGTCGGGGGTCTGGGCTCGCGTGGGAAGCGCGCAGACCGTGGCCGCCAAGCCGCACGCGAGGATCAAGACACAGAGGTTGCGCAGAATTCCACGGTGACGCCAGCCATTACGGAACATACCGAAAACTCCATCAAACCGGTTGCATTGCGGGCGTTTTAACTGCATCGAAAGATGTAACGAGGGCGAATCGCGAAAGGGTACAACGAAAAGGCCAGTCGCATTGCCCGCAGAAGAAAAGATTGATCTTCGGGCGGCTACTTCCAGTTCGCGGTCTCCGTCGGTCTGCCTGACTTAAGCTTGGATGAGAAGCAACGCCGCGTGGATACTATTTTTGTCACATGGGTACACGACGCGGCACGTTTCAGTGCCGCAGCAGAACAACATAGCGTGAATAGTGCGACGATACCCTAGAATCAATCGCTAGGCCGAGGTCCAGCCCATGCCCAGACTGCAAACCATCGAAGACCGCCGCCTGGAAGAGGCGCGCACCCGCAAAAACCACTGGAAGCGCTGGGGTCCTTACCTTTCCGAGCGGCAGTGGGGAACGGTACGCGAGGATTACAGCGAGAATGGCACCGCGTGGGAATTTTTTCCGCACGATCATGCCCGCTCACGAGCCTATCGCTGGGGAGAGGACGGCATCGCCGGGATCAGCGACCGCCACCAGTATGTTTGCCTGGGCCTGGCGATGTGGAATGGCCGCGATCCAATTTTGAAAGAGCGGCTGTTTGGGCTTACCGGAAACCAGGGCAATCACGGCGAAGACGTGAAGGAATGTTATTTTTATCTGGATTCCACGCCGACGCACAGCTACATGCGCATGCTTTATAAATATCCCCACGCGGCCTATCCCTATCAGCGTTTAATTGACGAAAATAATCGGCGTACGCGGAAGGATCCGGAATTTGAACTCGTGGATACCGGTGTTTTCGCCGAGCATCGCTATTTCGATGTGTTTACGGAATATGCCAAAGCGGATGTCGAAGACATCCTGATCAAGATTACCGCCGTGAATCGCGGGCCGGAGCCCGCGACGTTGCATCTGCTGCCGTCGCTGTGGTTCCGCAACACCTGGTCTTGGGGAAGGGATCCGCGGCGGCCGGTGATTCGCAAGACCAACAGCGTTCCCGGCGGGATGTGTGCGGAAATGCAGCATTGGCAGTATGGCAAGCGCTGGCTGCTGTGCGAAGGAAAACCGGACCTGCTGTTTACCGAAAATGAGACGAATTTCGAAAAACTCTTCAACACGAAAAACGCTTCGCCGTATGTGAAAGATGCGTTTCACGAATATTTGATTGGTGGAAATAAGGCGGCGGTAAATCCCGCGTTCAGCGGCACCAAGATGGCGGCGTACTATGCGATGACGCTCGCGCCAGGCGAGTCGAAGACCATTAAATTGCGCCTGACGGATCTGGAGCCGCTCGGCGAACTGAGTGCGAACGCTAGTGGCGCGGGAACTTCCGCTTCTCCGGGACACGTGGACCGTCCGGAGGGCGTGCCCGCCGCGAATGATTTTGCGGAAGGTTACGACGGCGTGTTCGCGGCGCGGCAAAAGGAAGCGGATGATTTTTACGCTTCGCGCATTCCCAAGCAGCTGTCCGACGATGCGAAGCACGTGATGCGGCAATCGCTTTCCGGCATGCTGATTTCGAAACAGTTTTATCACTATGACGTGCTGACCTGGCTGCAGGGCGATCCCGCGGGCCCTCCGCCACCGCAGCAGCGCTGGGAAGGGCGCAACAAGAATTGGACGCACCTCTATAACGATGACGTGATCTCCATGCCGGACAAATGGGAATATCCCTGGTATGCGGCGTGGGATTTGGCGTTTCATTGTATTCCGCTAGCGCTGGTCGATCCGGATTTCGCCAAGGATCAGCTCGTTCTACTTTTGCGTGAATGGTACATGAATCCGAATGGGCAGCTTCCCGCATATGAGTGGGCGTTTGGCGATGTAAATCCTCCGGTGCATGCTTGGGCGGCGTGGCGCGTTTACAAAATCGAGCGCAGAGTGCGCGGCGTCGCCGACCGCGGCTTTCTCGAAAAAGTTTTTCACAAGCTGCTGCTCAATTTCACCTGGTGGGTCAACCGCAAAGATCCCGATGGCATGAATATTTTCGAGGGCGGATTCCTCGGTCTTGACAATATCGGGGTGTTTGATCGTTCGGCGCCGTTGCCGACCGGCGGGCATCTCGAGCAATCGGACGGCACCAGCTGGATGGCCATGTTTTGCCTGAACATGCTGGCCATCGCTCTCGAACTTGCCAAAGAAGATCCCGCCTACGAAGACGTCGCCAGCAAATTCTTCGAACACTTTGTGGGCATTGCCCGCGCCATGAACGACGTCGGAAAGAAGGGCATCTCGCTGTGGGACGATGAAGACGGCTTCTTCTACGACGTACTGCAATTGCCCAACGGCGAAGAGCATTTCCTAAAGATTCGTTCCATGGTCGGTCTGATTCCACTGTTTGCGGTGGAAACGCTGGAGCCAGAAGTGATCGACCGGCTGCCCGGTTTCAAACGCCGCATGCAGTGGTTCATCGACAATCACACCGGATTGCCGGAACATCTCGAGAGCACGCAGCGTTCGGCGCGCGGCGTGCGTCGTCTGCTTTCGCTGGTGAACCGCAAACAACTGACGCGCGTGTTGGCGCGTATGCTGGACGAGGGCGAATTTCTCTCGCCGCATGGCGTGCGCGCTCTATCGCGCTATCACAAAGACCATCCTTACGAGGTGGAAGTGAACGGGCAAATTAACCGCGTGGATTACGAGCCGGCGGAATCCGCTACGGGAATTTTTGGCGGCAACTCCAACTGGCGCGGTCCGGTGTGGTTTCCCGTGAACTATTTGCTGGTGGAATCGCTCCAGAAATTTCATCACTATTACGGAGCGGATTTTAAGGTGGAATGTCCTACGGGCTCCAAGAATGAAGTGGACTTGTGGCAGGTGTCGGCGGAAATTTCACGCCGGCTGGTGCATATTTTTCTGCGCGGTGAAGATGGGCGGCGCGCGGTTGCGGGCGGCGAAGAGCTGTTTCAGAGCGATCCTCACTGGAAAGATTTGCTGCAGTTTTACGAATATTTTAACGCCGACAATGGCGCGGGCATCGGCGCGAATCACCAGACCGGCTGGACTGGTTTGGTGGCCAAGCTTCTTGAACAGAGCGGTGAGTAGCACGCGGCGATTGCATACGCGTATGCTGCTGGCGGCGACGCGGCAAAGCATGCGCGAGACGAGGTAGAGAAGGCGCGAATGTCCAAAGAGAATTCGCCAAAAACGCCGCGGTCGCGGGCGCCGCAGCCGTCGTCTTTACCCGCTCCGCAGCCGCCTCCACCACCAGCGGCAAAATCATCGCAGTCCACACAGGCGCCGCTCGTGGCAACAAAAGGCCGGCCTGCAAAAATCTTCTCCGCAGTTCCTGCAGCAGAGATTCAATTTGGCCGCGATATTTGCGGCGGTCTGGAGAGTGCCGAAACACGCGAGTGGCTGGCCACCAACGGTCTCGGCGGATACGCGTCGGGCACCATGGCGGGGAGCGCCACGCGGCGGTATCACGGGCTGCTGGTCGCGGCGCTGCAGCCGCCCGTGGGCCGCACGGTGCTGGTCGCGGGCGTTGATGAAAATGTTCGCTATGGCACCGATGCATTTGCCCTGGGTATGCATCGCTGGGTGAGCGGCAGTGTTGCTCCGCAGGGCTTTCGCTTGCTGCAGAGTTTTCACCTCGAAGGCATGAATCCGGTGTGGACCTACGCGCTGGCCGATGCGCTGCTCGAAAAACGCGCGTGGATGCGGCCAGGCGAAAACACCACCTATGTGCAATACACGCTGGTGCGCGGCAGTCGCGCGCTTTCGCTGGAGCTGAAAGCGCTGGTGAATTATCGCGATTTTCATTCCGTGACGCATGCCGGCGATTGGCGCATGGAGATTGCCCCTGTGGGGAATGGTGTTGCGATTACCGCATTCGCCGGGGCGCAGACCTTTTATTTGAAAAGTGCGGAAGCTTCCTGCGAACCGCGCGGGGAATGGTATCGCGATTATTTTCTGCCCGCGGAAAAAGAGCGCGGACTAGACGACTGCGACGACAATTTGTTCGCGGCGCTCTTTCGCGCCGAGTTGCATGCCGGTGAAAGTGTGACGCTTGTCTGCAGCACCGAAGCGAACGCCTCGTTGGACGCGGAAACCGCGCGAGCGGAGCAAGCCAACCACGACGTGAAATTATTTCAAGCCTGGCAGGAAGCCAATTCCCGGAATGGCGCGGCAGCCGCACGCGAGACGAGTTCCCTCGAGGATGCACCCGCCTGGGTGTGGCAACTGGTGCTGGCGGCGGATCAATTTATTGTAAAGCGTTCGATTCCCGGAGCGACGGCTCCGCGCAATGGCGACGCAGCCGTGGCGGATGGGCGTACCGTCATCGCCGGCTATCACTGGTTCGCGGACTGGGGCCGCGACACCATGATCGCGCTGCCGGGTCTGACGCTGGCCACGGGCCGCGCGGACGTCGCACGGCGCATTCTGCTGGCGTTTGCCCGCTACGTGGATGGCGGGATGTTGCCGAATAATTTTCCAGATGCTGCCGGAGCGCCGCAGTACAACACCGTGGACGCCGCGATGTGGTACTTCGAGGCGGTGCGGCAATATTTTGCAGCGACCCAGGATGCCAAGACGCTGCAAGAACTTTTCCCCGTGCTCGCCAGCATCGTGGCGGCGCACGTGGCAGGAACACGGTACAACATTCACGTGGATCCGGCCGATGGCTTGATTTATGCCGGTGGACCGGGCGTGCAGCTTACGTGGATGGATGCGAAAGTAGGCGACTGGGTGGTGACGCCGCGCACGGGAAAGCCGGTGGAGATAAGCGCGCTGTGGATCAATGCGCTGCAAACCATGAAGGAATTTTGTCGCGTGCTGGCGAAAGCATCCGATGTCTACGAAAAGCTCGGCGCACAAGCCACGGCGAGCTTTGCAAAATTCTGGAATGCGAAGCGCGGCTGCTGTTACGACGTGATTGATGCTCCCGGAATCGGAAATGATGCGGCGTTGCGGCCGAACCAGATTTTCGCGGTGTCGCTGCCGGTGAGTCCGCTGTCTCGCGAACAGCAAAAAAGCGTGGTCGATGTTTGCGCGCAACAACTCCTTACCTCGCATGGATTGCGCAGCCTGGCGCGCGGCGAGCCCGGCTATCAAGGGCGTTACGGCGGAGATCAGCGCTCGCGCGATGGTGCGTATCATCAGGGCACGGTGTGGGGCTGGTTGCTGGGACCTTTTGTTCTGGCGCATCTGCGCGTTTACGGCGATCGCGGCGCCGCATTGCGGTTCCTCGATCCGCTCGGCCGGCAAATTTATGCTTATGGGCTGGGTACGGTCGGCGAAATTTTTGACGGTGATGAACCTTGCGCGCCGTGCGGGTGCATCGCGCAGGCGTGGAGCGTTTCGGAGTTGCTGCGCGCCTGGCACGTAATTGCCATGGAATAACGCGCGCGGACATACACGCCGCGATCCCGCCGAAGCCTTACCTGATAATCGTATGAAAGCGTATTGTTTGTACGAATCCTGTTACGATATGCGGACCGTTCGGTGAGGGGCGTGTGCAAAAACTTCTAGCTCCGCGCGAGGCTGCGAAAGTGCTGGGCATCAGCTATCCCACGCTGAAGCAGTGGATTTATGCCGGCAAGATAAAAACGGCCAAGACGCCCGGCGGACACCACCGCGTACCGGAAAGCGAGATCGACCGGTTGTTCCCGCAAACGACGGAACGCGGCGAACCGCGGCAGCGGCGCGGTGATTTTCGCCGGATCAGCGGCAGGAACCAACTGATTGGGCGCGTTCAGTCGATTAAATTCAGCGGTCTGCTGGCGCAGGTCACGCTGGCCATCGGCGAACAGAAAATTACCTCGATCATCACCGCCGATGCCGCGCGAGAGATGCGCTTAAAGCCGGGAGAACGCGTCGCGGCCCTGGTGAAGTCCACGGAAGTAATGATTTTGCGGGTGTGAATGCGTGGGTCTGCGAGGGCCTGATGCGATTTCTTGCGATAAACGATGTGCGGCGCGGCAAGCGGTTCGTCCGGGCATTTGCGGCGATAACCGCTTGTTTGCTGGTGATCAGTCTCGCCGGAGTGTGCGCTCCGGGAGCGCGCATAAACGCCGAGCAAGGACCGGCTGCGGCGTCGTTGCCGGTGTTACGCGTGGCAGCGGCCGCGGATCTGCAGTTTGCCATGCAAGACCTCGCAGAACAGTTCGAGAAGAAAGACATCGCCAAGCTCCAGGTGACGTACGGATCTAGCGGGAATTTTTTCTCGCAAATTCAAAATGGCGCGCCATTTGATCTATTTTTTTCCGCGGACTTGCAGTACGCGAAGAAACTCGATGCTGCGGGTCTCGCGGAGCCTGGGACACTTTGCGAGTACGCCGTGGGCCGGCTCGTGTTGTGGGCGCGGGCGGATGCCGTTGTCGATGTTGGCAAAGATGGCTGGAAGGCGCTGCTCGATGCGCGCGTTGAGAAAATTGCCATCGCTAATCCGGAACATGCGCCTTACGGAAAAGCGGCGGTGGCGGCGCTGCGCAGCGCGGGGATCTACGACCAGGTGAAAAGCAAATTGGTTTACGGTGAAAATATTTCGCAGACGGCGCAATTCGTGCAATCGGGAAATGCGCAAGTCGGGCTGGTGGCGCTGTCGCTGGCAGTATCTCCGGGGATGAAAGACGGCAAGAGATGGGAAGTGCCTGCCGGGGCGTATCCGCCGATTGAGCAAGGCGCAGTGGTCTTACGCAGCGCGCAAAATAAATCTGCCGCGCGAGCGTTCCTGGAATTTGTACAGAGCGCGGCAGGGCGAGAGACGCTGACGAAATACGGATTCTCGTTTGCAGCACAGGCAAAGTAGCAGCCGAGGGTAACGAACGGGCGTCGGCGAAGTTCGCTGTGGCGGCAAAGCGGCGTGACGAAATTCATAGGAAAAATCTCCATGGGTCCGTTGTGGCTATCGATGGAACTGGCGGTCACGGTGGCCGCGCTGTTGCTGCTGATCGGATTGCCGGTCGCCTACTGGCTCGCGTTTTCCAAATGGCGCGGAAAGTTTTTGCTCGAAGCCGTCGTGGCGCTGCCGCTGGTGCTGCCGCCGACGGTCCTGGGATTTTATGCGCTGCTGGCCATGGGTCCGCACGGGCCGCTGGGCAAAGTTTGGCGAGCGGCCTTCGGTCACGGACTGGCGTTTACGTTTGCCGGATTGGTGCTGGCGTCGATGTTTTACAGCTTCCCGTTCGCGGTGCAGCCGTTGATGAGCTCCTTTGAAGCTGTCGACCGCAGACTGTTGAACGCTTCGGCGGTTCTGGGCGCGAGTCCGTGGCGCACGTTTCGTTCCGTGATTCTGCCGCTGTCGATTTCCGGAATCATCACGGCTATCGTGCTGTGTTTCGCGCATACGCTCGGGGAATTTGGGGTGGTGTTGATGGTTGGCGGCAATTTGCCGGGAGTGACACGCACGGCTTCCATCGCGATTTACGATCGGGTGCAGTCGCTTGAATATGGCGAGGCCAATCGCATGGCGCTGGTGCTGTTGATCATTTCATTTAGTGTGCTGTCGGTGGTGTATGCCCTGAACCGTCACGCGCGGCGCAGTTTGTGGACACCGTGGGCCACGAAGTAGCCGCGCCATTGCTGGTGCGCGTGCGCAAAGCGCGCGAGAGCGCGAATCGCCAGCCGTTCGTGCTGGACGTATCGCTGGAAATTCCCGCGGGCATCACCATACTGCTCGGCCCTTCCGGCGCGGGCAAATCCACGCTGCTCGATTGCATCGCGGGACTGGTGCGTCCGGATTCCGGTCGCGTGAGCGTTGGCCAGGAACTTTGGTTCGACTCGTCTCAGCGGATCGGTGTTCCGGTGCACCAACGCCGCGTTGGTTACGTGTTTCAGTCACTCACGCTCTTTCCGCATCTCAACGTGGAAGAAAATATCGGCTATGGCATTGCCCATCTTCCGCCGCGCGAAAGAAAAGCCCGCATCGATGAGATTCTGTCGGCGTTTCGCGTGGCGGCGTTGCGGCAGCGCAAGCCCGCGGAAATTTCCGGCGGCGAGGCGCAACGCGTCGAACTGGCGAGGTCGCTGGTGACCGATCCACAAGTCTTGCTGCTCGACGAGCCGATGACCGGTCTCGACGAACAATTGAAAGCGCACATTATCGAAGACCTGCGCGCGTGGCGCACGGCGAGGAATATTCCGATTCTTTATGTGACGCACAGCAAGATGGAAGCGCAGGCTCTCGGGGACCACCTGGTCATGATGCGTTCGGGAAGCATCGTGCCGGAACAAAAAATAGCGCACCAGCGGACGCAGCTAGAGCAGTGAACCGGAAGTTTTCCCCTGCGGAGTTTTTGCTGGTACGGAAAATTTGATTTCGTCGGCTTCCAGTCCACTGTCTGCGGGTGTGGCATGGATCACCACGATGTCGCCGATGGCGAGGTCGCTGGCCTTGGCGGGTTGATCCGCATTGTTACTCCGCAAAGTGTAGACGGTGGATTTAACGAGCTTCACTTCGATGGTCTTACCGTCGGTAGCCTTCACCGTGATGCTCGCGGCCGTCACATTCGCGAGGGTTCCGCGAACATGGACCTTATCACCATGGGCGTAGGCGCAGATGCCCAGCAGCGTGAGGAGCGTCCCGATTAGAATGGCGCGCATGCGTATAAGATCTCCGGCAACAGATTAGCATTTCGCGCGGCATGATTCATGGTCAACCAGCTCATCTCAATTCATCCTATCTCGTTTGTCGATGGAAGCTTTCGTTCCCTGGTTTACTTTGGTGGCGCGTCCTTGGGCTTGGATGCGGCGGCCGCTTTTGACGTTTTCTGCGGCGCGGACTGATCCAAAAAGTTGTCTTCCTGCTGTTCTTCTTTGCGGTCATCCGGTCCTTTGGGGTTGTAGTTTTCCATCTCCGTGCGCTCTGCCGGCGTAAGTTGTGGGAGGTGACGAATGAAGAGCACCAGCTTCCAACTGTCCTGCGCGTCGCCATGATGGGCGGCGAAAGACGGCATGCCGGTGAAGCGCACGCCATTCTCGATGATCCAGAAAAGTTCGCCGTCAGAAAGATTTTGCGTCGGAGCCAGGCGCAAATCCGGCGGCTTCGGATACATGCCGCGGCCGAGCATGGTTTGTCCACTGCCATCGTTTCCATGGCAAACGGCGCAGTGATCGGCGAAGTGCAAACGCGCATCGCGCAGACTTGCTTCCGCGGGTTGCATCGGATTGACCGTCGCGCGCGCGTTTGACGGGGTCGCCAGTCGCCGCGCATTACGCGCCAGGAATTCTTCCATTTTTGTGGGCGTGGCGGCCGCGCTCATGCCATTGTGCAACAGCAGCGCCACAAGCGCGGCAACGCCGCCCAGCAACAAAAGCAGGCCCACGAGAATGAGCGTGCTGCGTCTCACGAGGTTGCCATGGGGATGCCGGGCATAAGATGAACCATCTCGGTCTTAAGAATACCCTCGATTGCGGTTAAATTGCTCGGGAGTGGATACCGGCCCCCCCGGCCGGCCTTGCTGTGCCAACGATTTGGGGCGGACCTGGCGCGGCGTGGCCCGAGACTTTTGATACGATAACCGCATGCTTTTGCCTCAAGGATTTTCACTGTGAAAGAAAAGATTTGTCCGACGCTTGATGCGGCCGTCGACGCCATACCCGATGGTGCGCGCATCATGTTTGGCGGATTTGGCGGCTCCGGATTTCCGAACAATTTAATCCAGGCGCTGGTGCGTCGCGGAACGAAAAACATCACGGCCATCAGCAACAATTGCGGCACGCGAGACGGCGAATTATCTCCGATGTTTAAGAATGGCCAAATTCGTCATGTGATTGCCGCGTTTCCGGGACCGCATTCCTTCGCGTTTCAAGAGCGGCATGCCGCGGGCGAAGTGACCATCGAACTCGTGCCGCAAGGCATTTTGTGCGAGAGGATGCGCGCGGCCGCCGCTGGATTGCTCGGCTTTTATACCAGCGTGGGAGTTGCCACCGAAGTCGCCATCGGCAAAGAAGAGCGCATGATCGACGGGCAGCGCTGCATTCTTGAGATGCCCATTCACGCCGACTTCGCATTTATCAAGGCTGACAAATCCGACGGGCTGGGAAATTTGACGTATCGCCTGGCGGCGCGCAATTTCAATCCCATCATGGCTATGGCTGCCAAAGTTACCATCGCGGAGGTTGAGCAAGTGGTGCCCATCGGTTCGATCGATCCGGAATACGTAGTCACACCGGCGATTTTCGTCCATCGCGTGGTGGTGGCGAAAGGAATTCGCTATGTCTGAGAAAAAGCGGCTGACGCGCGAGCAGATCGCCGAGCGTGCGGCGCGCGAACTTCCGGATGGCGCGTACGTGAACCTGGGCTGGGGAATCCCCAACTTGATCGCGGACCATTTGCCCGCGGGAATCACGGTTTATTTTCACAGCGAGAATGGAATACTGGGCATGGGACGCCGCGCCAAACCGGGCGAGGAAGATTTCGACTTGGTCGATGCCATGAAAGTTCCGGTGACGCTGATTCCCGGAGCATCTTTCTTTCATCAAGCGGATGCACATTTGATGACGCGCGGCGGGCATCTGGATGTCGCGGTGCTTGGCGCGTTTCAAGTTTCCGAGCGCGGAGACTTGGCGAATTGGAAAGTGCCGGGAGCCAAGGGCGCGGGAGCGATTGGCGGAGCGATGGACATCGCCGCGGGCACGAAGAGAGTAATCGTGTGCATGGAGCACACCACACGCGAGGGGCAGTCGAAGATCGTGCGGGAATGCACGTATCCGCTGACTTGTTTGGCGTGCGTGGATACGATCGTTACCGATCTGGCGGTGATTGATGTTACGGAGCATGGTTTGGTCCTGCGGGATGTGGCTCATGGTTGGAGCGCCGAAGAAGTGCAACGGCTCACGGGAGCGAACCTGAAAGTCTAGAGTGGCGCGTGCGATAGCGCTCACGTATTTTGCGTTTGGGAAGCGGTCAAAAAAGCAGCTTCCGCGCTGCGCTCGGAATGACTAGTCTGTTGAGTTTACTCTCTATCTTAGGTCGCTTCTTTTACGTTTGCACGCTATAGACGGGCGGCCACGCGCGCGGCCACGTGGCGGTCCGGGGTGCGGATGATCATCACCAGGCTATCGGTGAGGGGCACGCCCGCGCTGGGGATGGCCAGGGCGTAATTCCACTCGAGCCTTTCGGGCAGGTCTTTGGCGTCCCGATTAAACGGGAAAATGGGCCGTACGGAAAAGTCCACCGGCGTGAAATCCGTGACGGAGCGAAGTTCCAGCCCGTGCTTCCAATAGAGCGACAAGTGCAATTCACTGACGATCGCGCGCGTGAGGTAGGAGCGCGAACCGGTATCCTGGAGCTTCAAAGAGCACGGGAGATCATGAATCACGAATTGCAGGTAAAGCAAGCCGGGGAATTGCGTCACGGTCTCCTTGCCACGGCGGAAAACGGTCTCCACACCCGGGTTGTCGTATCGCTTCAAGTTGTCGAAGAAATCTGGTGCGGTGACGCGCAGGGAGACGCGAAAACAGAGTCCGCCGGACAGCGAGCCATCCGTCTCCTGGAAAACTCCACCGTCGTAGTTCCAGACGGTTTGCTTGTCATGGGCAGAGGCGGGTCGGACAGCAATGAGGCACGCGAGCGCCGCAAATATCGTTAGCGCGGATAAACGGTCGGTGAAGCGGTGAGCAGCCATGTCGGATCGCCGTTCGGGTTAGATCGAATTGCGAGTTTACACTTAGCTGCGATGCGCGTCCAAGGGTAAGCGAGGGTTCAGCCTCCCTCAAGCGTTCGAGAAATTTGACCAGCCTGCAATCGCTCGAGCCCGTATGGAAAAACGCCGGCACCAGCGAAGACGTTGGCGGTGACGGGCGTCCTCGCGCGTCAGATAAAGAGTGTCTGTCTTATTGAGGCTTTGACACTTACGGGTGGGTCATCTGTTCGGGGTGGACTTGGGCGTCGAATTCTTCGGCGGTTAGGAAGCCCAGTTTTACGGCGGCATCGCGCAGGCTGGTGTGTTCGTGGTGGGCAGTGTGAGCTACTTTGGCGGCGTTGTCGTAGCCGATTTTGGGGGCTAAGGCGGTGACTAGCATCAGGGAGTCTTTTACGTAGTGGTCGATTTGCTCGTGGTTTACGGTGATGCCTTCCACGCAGTGGTGGACGAAGCTGTTCATGGAGTCGGTAAGTAGTTCTACGGAATGGAGATAATTGAAGATCATGACGGGCTTATAGACGTTTAGCTCGAAGTTGCCTTGGCTGCCGGCGATACCGATAGCGGCGTCGTTGCCCATGACCTGGACGGCGACCATGGTTAGGGCTTCGCACTGGGTGGGATTTACTTTGCCGGGCATTATTGAGGAGCCGGGCTCATTTTCCGGAAGGGTTAGCTCGCCCAGACCGCATCTTGGGCCGCTCGCTAGCCAGCGGATGTCGTTGGCGATTTTCATCAGGGAGGCGGCCAGGGTTTTTAGGGCGCCGCTGGCGAAGACGATTTCGTCGTGGGCGCTCAGGGCGGCGAACTTGTTGGGATGGGAGCGGAACGGGAGACCGCTTAGTTCGGCGATTTTGCGGGCGGCGCGTTCGGCGAATTCGGGGTGGGCGTTGAGACCGGTGCCTACGGCGGTACCGCCGATGGCGAGGTCGTAGAGGCCGTCGAGGGCTACGGCGATGCGTGCGCCGTCGCGGTCGAGGAGGCTGACCCAGCCGGAGAATTCCTGGCCCACGGTTAGTGGCGTGGCGTCTTGCAGGTGGGTGCGACCGATTTTTACGATGTCGGCAAATTCTTTGCGCTTGGCTTCGAGAGCGTCGCGGAGGGTCTTTACTGCGCGTAAGAGGCGGCGGGCGGTTTCCGTGGCGGCGGCGATGTGCATGGCGGCGGGGAAGGTGTCGTTGCTGGACTGCGACATGTTTACGTCGTCGTTGGGATGGATAGGCTTTTTGCTGCCCATTTCGCCGCCGGCTAGTTCGATGGCGCGATTGGAGATTACTTCGTTGACGTTCATGTTGGTCTGCGTGCCGCTGCCGGTTTGCCAGATGCGCAGAGGGAAATGATCGGCGAGCCTGCCGGAGATGACTTCATCGGCAGCGATGGAGATTAGCTTGGTTTTTTCGATGTCCAGTTTGCCAAGATCGTGGTTTACGAGGGCGGCGGCTTTTTTGAGGATGCCGAAGGCGCGGATCAGTTCCGGGGGCATGGTGTCTTTGCCGATGGCGAAATGGATGAGGGAGCGGGCGGTTTGCGCGCCGTAGTAGCGGTCGGTGGGGACTTGCATTTTTCCCATGCTGTCGGATTCGGTGCGGGTGGAGAGTTGCTGGGCGGTGTCGGTGGTGTCGGCCATGGGCGGCTCCTGCTTGAATTGGTCGGTATGAGTTTAGCAGGAAGGGCGAGGGGAGGCGTTGTGGGGGGAGAGGTAATTCAAAACGAATCGGATTGCTAGACACGGGAAAGGCACATAGCCAGAACGCTGGGCCACGCATGGCGGAAGAGAGTGGATGGCGTACAATGGTGCGCGCTTTTTAAGATCTGATGGAAATTTCGTTTGGAGCAAACCTTGATGACACTGAAACGAACTCTGGTTCTTGCTGCTGCGGTGACGCTGGTGGGCGGGGCTACGTTTTCTTATGCGAACGACAAGAAGGCGGCGAAGGCGACCGCGGAGGAGTCGGCGGGATGGAATGATTCGCAGATGCAGCAGCCTGCGACGGAAGCGCTCGACCTGAATGCGTACAACGCGATCCGCGAGGAGGGTTTGCAGCACTCGCATGTGATGGATTATGCCGGAGGACTAGCGGATGGTATTGGGCCGCGGCTGACCGGGTCGCCGAATATGGCGAAGGCCAATGCATGGACACGGGATCAGTTGATCAAGATGGGGTGCGCGAATGCGCATCTGGAGGACTGGGGCGAGTTTGGCATGGGGTGGCAGCAACTGAACACCTGGGTGCGCATGACGGAGCCGGATACGTCGGTGTTTGTGGCGCAGGCTACGCCGTGGTCGCCGTCGACAAACGGAACGCTTACCGGGCAGGCCATTTCCGCGGTGATCAACGACGAGAGCGACATGGCCAAGTACAAGGGCAAACTTTCCGGAAAGATTGTTTTTCTTGGCGCCATGCGCGAGGTGCCGGTACCTGACAAAGCTTTCTTCGAGCGCTACGCGGACAAGGATTTGAAGGATCTGGAGGCGCTTACGCTGACCGGCGGTGATGCGAGCATGGAGGCGCGTATCGAGCGCTATGTGAAGCGCGCAAAATTGGCGCGCATGCTGACTCCGTTCCTAGCCGAGGAGAAGGTCGCAGCGGTGATTGTTCCCAGCCGCGACGGTGAGAACGGCGGAGGCACGGGGATACTTTTCGATGACAACGGCGCCGCGATGGGACGGACGCCTTACCACAGAGATACGGCGGTGCCGTTTCCCGTGGTGGTGGCGCAGATTGAAAGTTACGGGCGAGTGTTCCGGCTGCTGCAGAACCACGTGCCGGTCTCGATTGAGATGAACGTGGAAGTGAAGTTTACGGGAGACCACGAGCATGGCTACGACACGATTGCCGAAATTCCCGGCACTGATCCCAAGCTAAAGGATGAAGTGGTGATGGTCGGCGGCCATTTGGATAGTTGGATCGCGGGAACCGGCGCTACGGATAACGGGGCGGGCTCGATCGTGGCGATGGAGGTGATGCGCATTTTGAACGCGCTGAAGATCAAGCCCCGGCGGACCATCCGCATCGCATTGTGGTCGGGCGAAGAAGAAGGACTCTTCGGCAGCAAGGGTTACGCGAACCAGCACTTTGGCAGCGCGCTGCTCTCCACGGCTCCGGATCAAATGCAAATGCCGGAATTCCTAAGGAAAGCGGCGGGACCGCTGGAGCTCAAACCGGAGCAGAAGCTGATCTCCGCATATTTTAACGTGGACAACGGTACGGGGAAGATTCGCGGCATTTATACACAGGGCAATGCGGCGGTGGATGGCATCTTCGAGCAATGGATGGCGCCGTTGCAGGACCTCGGTGTAACGACCATAACCAATCGAAATACCGGGGGCACCGACCACTTGTCGTTTGATGCCGTGGGCATCCCGGGCTTCCAGTTCATCCAGGATCCGATGGACTACGACAGCCGCACCCATCATTCCAACATGGATACTTATGAGCGCCTGCAGCCCGCGGACCTGAAACAGATTGCCGTGGTGGAAGCGATCTTCGTGTACAACGCCGCGATGCGCGACAAAATGATCCCGCGCAAGCCTTTGCCGCATCCCGAACTGCGCGACCAACAGTCCGAGCCACTCCCGGACCTCTATCCAACGGCGGTCCTTCCTGACGCAGGCAAAGGCTCAGAGACCAAGCCAGCTAACGAACGTTAGGTGCTTTCGACCTTGAGCGGAGACTGATGCAGCACGCCGGGCGGCACGGTCGAGGCCTGGTGAAAAGGCATTGTGTATACTTGCTGATAGCGAATCCGTGGGGAGTTCGCTGATCCATGCCTGCTGTGGCAAATAAAACGGGACCTGCGGCGAAGATACGCTTGCGGCGCGCCTTGCGCTTTGTGCGGACGCGTACGCGCGAATTGCTGATGATTGGGAAGGCGCTGGTCTCTACCAAGCATCCTATTCTGGTGCACATTATTCCGATGCGGCGCTGCAATTTGGTTTGCGGGTATTGCAATGAGTATGACGATGTGTCCAAGCCGGTGCCCCTCGAGGAGATGAAGCGGCGGCTGGATTTGCTGGCGGAGATGGGCACATCGGTGATTACGATTAGCGGCGGGGAGCCGCTGATGCATCCGGAGTTGGAGGAAGTGATTCGGCACATTCGGCTGCGCGGGATGATTGCCGGGATGATTACCAATGGATTTTTGCTGAGCGTGGCGCGGATTGGCACGCTGAATGAGGCGGGCCTGGAGCATCTGCAGATCAGCATTGATAATGTGACCCCCGATGAGATGTCGCTGAAGAGTTTAAAAACGCTGGATTCGCGGCTGGAGATGCTGGCGCAGCACGCGGTGTTTCAGGTGAATATCAATTCGGTGCTGGGCAGCGGAATAAAGAATCCGCAGGACGCACTGACGATTGCGCAGCGCGCGGTGGATTTGGGATTCACAAGCACGGTGGGCATCATCCATGACCACAGCGGACAACTGAAACCGCTGGGGGACGTGGAGACGGGCATTTTTGAAAAAGTGATGGAGCTGGGGAAGCGCTCGTTTTCGCGGTTTAATGATTTTCAGCACAGCGTGGCGCGTGGCAAGGAACACGTTTGGCGCTGCCGCTCCGGGTCGCGCTATTTGTATATTTGCGAGGATGGGCTGGTGCACTGGTGCTCGCAGCAACGCGGGTACCCAGGGATTCCGCTGGCGCAGTACACGCCGGAGATGCGGCATCGCGAGTATGCCACCAAGAAATTCTGCGCGCCGCGATGCACGGTGTCCTGTGTGCAACAGGTGGCGATTCTCGATAATTGGCGGGATCCGCAGACGCTCAAGCCCAATCTGCGCAAGCCCTCGGCGGCGAAGCCAAGCGCCGCACAAACTGTCGCAGAGCAAGCGCAATTGGTGCAAATCGGCAGCACACCGGCGGACTCGTAGATCGGCCAAGATCGCTCAGAGTTCCTACCTTGTATTTTCTCTCCGCGCACAGCCACACGTCAGCGAGGTTGAAGTTGCCGTGGCTCTTGCCAACAATGTAAGCATGCCAGGGCCAGCAATCGAGATTGAAAATCTCACAAAGGAATACCCGTACGGTTTTCTCCACCTGAAGAAGAAGACTTCTTTGGAGGGGCTGACCATGCAAGTGCAAAGCGGCGAAGTGTTCGGGTTTCTGGGTCCCAACGGCGCCGGAAAAACCACGACCATAAAATTATTGATGGGCCTGATTTTTCCGACCAGCGGCCACGCACGCTTGCTGGGAAAGCGGACGGATGACGTGCAGATGCACCGCGACATTGGATACTTGCCGGAGCAGCCGTATTTTTACGATTACCTCACGGCCGCCGAAGTGCTCGATTATTTCGCGAAATTTTTCGACTTTACGGCGCAGGACCGCAGGGATCGCGTACAGCGCATGCTGAAAAAGGTGGGCCTGGAGACTGCGGGAAAGATTCAGCTGCGCAAATATTCCAAAGGCATGCTGCAGCGCGTTGGCCTGGCACAGGCGATTCTGCACGATCCACAACTGGTGATTCTCGATGAGCCAATGTCCGGCTTGGACCCCGTCGGGCGGCGCGAAGTGCGCGATATCATTTTGGAGCTGAAGCACGCGGGCAAAACCATTCTTTTTTCCACGCACATCTTGCCGGATGCGGAGATGCTGTGCGACCGCGTGGGCGTCATCGTTGGCGGTAAGCTACAGGGGGTGGGCGCTCCCGGAGAAATCGTCGGCATCCAAGCGCAAAAGATGGAAATTCTTTTTACCCTGGCGAGTGGCGGCGCACAAACGGGCGCGCCCATGGTGGCGAACGCGACGCGCACGGGCGATCGTTACCGTTTGCAAATCGCCGAACAAGAGCTCTATGCCGCGCTGGCGCAACTGCGCGAGGCCGGCGCAAAGATTCTGTCGGTCGCGCAAGTCAAGCCCTCGCTGGAAGAATATTTCATGCACCTGGTGGCCGCGGACCGGGCGCAGGCCGCGGCCGTCGAGGTTACCGGCAAATGACGCACATCGGTGCGGTGGCCCTGAACACGTTTCGCGAAGCGGTGCGCGACCGGGTGCTCTATAACCTGGTGTTTTTCGCGCTGTTGATGATGGGCGCGGCGATTCTGGTGGGCCAGATTTCCATCGGCATCGAACAGATTGTGATCGTGAGCCTGGGGCTAAGCGCGATTTCGTTTATCGGCTTGCTGATGGCCATCTTCATCGGCGTGGGACTGGTATCGAAGGAGATGGACAAGCGCACGATTTATGCGCTGTTGGCCAAGCCGGTGCGCCGCTGGGAATTTCTGGTGGGAAAATTTGCGGGGCTGATTTTTACGCTGGCGGTCAACACCGCGGCGATGTCCGCGGGGCTGTTCCTGGCGCTGTTGTGCGTGAAACATGCCCTGGAGCGCTCCGACGCGGAGTTGCTGGTGGCGGTGTATTTCATTTTGCTGAAGCTGGCCATCGTGGTGGCGCTGGCGCTGCTTTTTTCCTGCTCCACGACATCGCTGCTTTCGATCTTGTATTGCGCCGGATTCTACGTGGCGGGTTCGTTCGTGCAGCAAATGCGCACGTTGCGCGGCGACCTCGCGGGCCCGGCGACCGCCGCGTTGATGCGCTGGCTGTCCTACGTACTGCCGAATTTTGAAAATTTTAGCGTCACCGGCGCCGTGGCACACGGCGTAGCTATTCCGCGCGCGTTGATCCTGCAGAACACGTTGTACGCAGCGGTGTATTGCAGCGTGGTGCTGGCGGCGGCGGCCATTATTTTTTCGCGCAGGAATCTGAAATGAGGCGCGGGACAGTATACGTGGTGATTCTGGCCATGGCGCTGGGATTCGCGGCGATCTGGCAACTCCAGATTCGCATCGACACGCAGCACGCAGCGCTGCATCAGGAGCGCGATGATTTGCTGCTCACCTCGCCAGAGCTGCTGAAGATCATGAGTCTGGAATACGCGCCGCTGCTGGCGGACATTTATTGGACGCGCGCAGTGCAGTACTACGGTGAAAAACACGCCATCAAGGATCCGAAACTGGATTCTTTGTGGCCGTTGCTGAATATCACCACGACGCTCGATCCGAACCTGCTGCCCGCTTACCGTTTTGGCGCCATGTTTCTCAGCGAAGCTCCGCCGCGCGGCGCGGGCCGTCCGGACCTGGCGGTGGAATTGATCGAGCGCGGCATTCTCGCGAATCCGGGCTACTGGCGTTTTTACGAGGACCTTGGCTTCATCTATTACTTCGACGTGAAGGACTACGGCAAAGCGTCGCAAGCTTTCCTGGAAGGCAGCAAGAATCCGAATGCCCAGGTGTGGATGAAGGTGATGGCCGCTAGAATCGCGGCCGAGGGCGAATCGTTCGAAACTTCCGCTTTTTTGTGGCGCGACATCTACCAGAACTCCAACGATGCGGAGATGAAGAGAACCGCGCTGACGCATCTGCAGTTGCTGAGCGCGCGGGAAGATTGCCGGCGGCTCGATTTGCTCGCCGCTGAGTACGAGAAGCGCTTTGGACAGCGCCCCGCGCGCGTGAGCCAGATGGTGCAGAGCGGCTTGGTGCGTAGCGCGCCCACGGACCTGCTGGGGTTCCCCTACGTAATCGGCGATGACGGAAAAGCGCAGCTGCATCCCGACAGCCCGCTGCTGGAGAAGAAAGCGTTGTTTGAAAAATTGCAGTAGTTGCGCTACTCGGTCACGCACAGCAGCGTCATTTCCGGATCCACGAGCAGCTTGTGCGGCGGATTCGGCGTAACGAAACGAAATGCGGTCCGCGCGCCTTCGGCCGTCACTGTGCCCAAGAACAGCGCATGTCCCGCGCTGGCGGCGACGTAGATGGGGACCGGGGCGATAAACGAACGCGGCACGCCGTTTTGCGTCAACGTGCCTTTCACAAGAAAACCTTTGTCGGTGGCCTGCGTTGTGAATTCCACGTGGTAGCGCGGAATTCCCGTGCCGCGAATCCATTCGTCAAAAAACCATTCCATGGAATGCCCGCCCTCGAGATCCATTGCCGGGGTCATCACCGCTTCGACTTCCTTTTGCAGGTCGGCGGTGGAAAGCGCGTGGTAGGCATATTTGGTGGCCAGCGTTTGCAGCAGCAGTGTGAAGCGCGCATCGGGATTTTGCGCTTTGGGTTGCCGCAGCATTTCGCGGAGCATGTGCAGCACCCAACTGCCCTTGCTGTAAATCATCACTTCGTAATCGCGAGGGGCCTTGGAGGAGTTCAGGCGCGAGCCCAACGTGAGTGCTCCGGTTTCCGCAGCGGCCTCGTCGCCATTCTCCGGCTTGGCCAGGAGCGACTTGCGGAAGCGGTCCAGCCACACGCGGAGCAGGCGATCCTGATTCTTGCGGCTGTCCGCAAACATCAGCGACAGATAACTGGCGATGGCTTCATCGATCCACTGGTCCCGGTAACTCGACCAGCCCACCACGTTGCCCCACCACTGATGGGCTACCTCGTGAAACGGGACCAACTGCGTGAAATCTTCCTGGCCGCTGGCGGAGAGACCTGCTTGCCGTTGCGCTTCCGGCGAAAGATACGCGTAGGTGGAGAGGTACAACAGCCCGGGCCAGCCTTGTCCGAAGTCTCCGGGTATTTGCGAAACGCTCAGGGTGCGGAAAGGGAAAGGCCCGCTGAACGTTTCATAAAAGCGGATGGAATTGTCGATCTCTTTGCCAAGGTCCTTTAGCGCGTCCGCCGGATTGGGTGATGGCCGCTCGCCCAGGGGGCCGACGGAACGGTTCCCGCGCTCCGCGCTGGCGATTCTTCCGAGTCCCAACGATGAACCATTGAGATCGTCTGGCGGAGATTGCATTCGGCTGCGCAAGGCCTGTTCCAGTTGGCGGTTGGCGTACAGATCCACCGAGTAGTAAGGTTCTGCTACGGATGCCGACGCATATTCGCCCAGATTAAACCCCGCCACGGAAATTGCGTGCTCGGTGTGCCAGTATCCCACGCGATACTCGCCGTCGATGCGTTCTTCCGTCTTCGTGCCGGTGGCCACGAGTTGCATTTTCCGCGGCCAGCGCATGGTGAGCTGGTAGTCGGCGAAATCTGCGTTGTCGCCGAGATGCGGATACCAACTGTCGCGTGCTTGCACTACCAGGACTCCATTGCCGGCCTCCTCGATCACATTTCCGCGATAGCGAAAACCCAACCGAAAATGCTGCCCCGCGGGGACGGCCCGGGACATGACCACGTACACCACGTCCGATCCGGTGTCGTTTCGCGCCAGCGCGCTCAAGCCTTCGTTCTGGAAAAAGGACACTGGCGCGCCTTGCTCATCCGTAACGCTGTCGATGAGCAACGAGCGCGCCAGGGCGAAGGGCAGCAAACGCTCGCCGCCGGCGAGGGCTTGCATCTCGATGGTCGCGGTGGCCTCCAAGTTTTTATTCGGTGCAATGGTCGTCTCGATGGTGTAGTTCAGCGCGCGAAAGGTCGCGCTGGCCTCCGCGTCGCCCGGTAGCGCGTAGGAAACCCACACGTCATAGTAAGCCGGACCGCTGCTCTGGCCCATCGGTCGCCGCGGCTGCCCCAGCAGAAAGGGCTCGCGGCGCTGCAGGTCGTAAAACAGATCGAAGGCGCCGGTCACCGTGCCCTCGATCGCGGAGTAAAAATACGGTTTGGGATTTTCCGTCAGCAGACCATCGAGCAGGTGCAAGCTTTGTCCGGCATTGAATTCCGCGATGAGCGATTCCCAGTGGCCGGCGAAAGCGTCGTCGTTCTGCGGCGGTATTTTTCGTTCGTGGAGTTCTGCCAGCAGTTCCTTAGCGGCGTCGTCGGTGAAACGCAAATATGCGGAAGTGAAGTCCTCGTCGAGCACCGTGGCATTCAGAAAACGCGCCATCTGCTGTTTTTCCACCGGGTCGCGCGGAGCGGCCAGCACGTGGCCGCGCCCGGAGAACACCGCGCCGGTAATATGTCCGTCGAGCGCAAGAAAAAACGCCAGTTTGCCTTCGTCAAAAGACAGTGTCGCATCGCCCCGCCGCAGCGCGATGCGATGGCTGACCTCGAGGCGATAGACCGCCGCGGGATCCAGGCGCAGCGCGTTCAGGGCGTCGAACAGTTCGTGCGGGGTGCGGTCCGTGGGGCTGGCGGCGCGTGTAGCGGCAGCCCAAATCAACAGGCCGCCGAGCAGCAGGGCGCATTTTGTCCGCCAAGTCATAACGCGAGTGTAGTCACTTTCGGCAATGCGCAACAAGCTCTTGGCAGGACTGCCCGTCGCGGGCCATTAGAATAGTGGGATGCAACGGTCGCCCGTTCTACTGGGTTTAGACGCAATTCGCATCGCGATGGTGGCCCTGGCGCTGCTGCTGGCCGCTGGCTATACCGAAGCCGACACGATCGTGCTCAAAAACGGCCGGCGTATTACCGCCTTCAACGTCGTCGAAACCGGTGACAAAATCAAGTACGAAACCTCCGCGGGCGAACTGACGCTGCCCAAGTCCATCGTCGACCACATTGAAAAAGGCGGCGCTGTGCCCATGCCCGGCGCTCCGGGCGCCGATGCCGCGTCTCTGGCGATCACGCCCCCTGAGATGGAGCCCACCGGCGGTGGCAGCGATATCGCGCTGGCCGCCGTGCATGATGGCGCCATCGACCGCGTCTACATCGCCAAACTCGAAGGCCAGGCGCGCGCCGGCGGCTCTTCGCAAGCCATGCCTGCCGCCCTCGCGCATCATGCCGCGGCCATGTTTGAACTGGCTCACGGAGACATGGACCGCGCACTGGCCGACGAACGCACCGCGCTGACGTACGCGCCGCAGGAGCCGGCGCTGCTCATGAACGTGGCTTATCTCCATTTGCGCCGCAGCGAATACACGCAGTCGCTCGAATACCTTGAGCGCGCTCGCCGTTTCGCGCCGGATAATCCCGATGTCGCCAAGCTGGCCGGCTGGTCCTACTTCGGCATAAACAAGATGGATCAGGCCATCGCGGAATGGAAGCGTTCGCTGGCCCTGCGGCCGGACCCGGAAGTGCAAGCCGCTTTGGATAAAGCCTTGCGCGACAAACAGGAAGAAGACAGCTACAAGGAAAACGAAAGCGCGCATTTTAATCTGAAATACAGCGGCGCCGCTGAACCCGGTCTCGCCCGCGACGTGCTGCGAACTCTCGAATTGCATTTCGCCGCCATCGAATCGGAATTAAACTTCACGCCGCCGGATTCCATCGGCGTGATTCTGTACACCCAGCAAGCCTTCGCGGACATTACCAAAGCTCCCGGCTGGGTCGGCGCGCTCAACGATGGCCGCATTCGCGTCCCGGTGCAGGGCTTGACCGCGATGACGCCGGAACTTTCCCGGGTGCTCAAACACGAATTGACGCACAGTTTTGTGGGGCAAAAAACGCGCGGTCACGCTCCCACATGGATTCAGGAAGGCCTCGCGCAATGGATGGAAGGCCAGCGCAGCAGTCAAAGCGCCGCCGCGCTCACGCAAATTTACGCCGATGGCCACGCCTCGCCGCTTGGCCATCTCGAAGGTTCGTGGATGGGCTTAAATAGCGATCAGGCCAGCTACGCCTATGCGTGGGCTCTTGCCAACATCGAATACATCATCGAAGCTGACGGCATGACCGACGTCGAGCGCATCCTCGACCGCATCGGTTCCGGCCAGCCCACCGAATCCGCCCTCCGCGAAGTTTTGCATAGCGATTACGCCGACGTCTCGCAATCCACCGACGAATTCCTGCGCAAGAATTACGTGCACTGAGAAACGCTATGGATGCGTTCTTACGGCTGCGGCGACGCGGCCCGCTGCAACTGCGTCCAACTCTCTTTGAATTTCTCCTCCGGATTGAAGTTCGCGTCGTTGGTCAGGATGTATTCATCTTTGTTGTTGCACCACGCGAAGGCGAAGCCGCCGTTGAGCTCGGCGCTCGCCTTGGTCACAGGTTCGACAAAAAGCTCCATGGGCCGTGCCGCGCCATCGTATAACCTTGCGCGCGTCAGTTGTGACTGCGCTTGCAGCCGATAGGACTCCGCGATTTGTTTTTCGGTCGCCTGATCGCTTTTGCCCACCGGCAGCGGCTCCCCGGCCGTTGGCCGACTGCGCATCACCCGCTCCATAACATCGTCGCGCCCTGCGGACCATCGTGGATTCCCCCGAAGAGAAGCCAAAATTCTCGCCAGCACCGCCCCGGACTGCGAGTCTTCCTGCGGCGCGCGGGTGGCGTAAATGTCACTGGCGTGAATCCAGTAAAAATCCGCATATTTTGGACCCTTGTTGAAAAAGGGCCACAGGTCAGAGCGGCTGCGCATGCTGAAAATAGTGCCCACCATGAATTCATGAATAGTCTGCCCTAGATCGAGGTATTCGTAGTTGATGCGCACGGAATCGGCGCTGGTGGTAACGTCATTCCCAAAGTTAAGCGGCGCGGGGTGCGCGCGTTCCAACTGTTCTTTTTGCGCGGTGGAAAATTCATGGAGCTGCAACGTCGAGAGAATTCGGGACCCCGGCCGCGCCTCGGGCAGAATTTCCTCGGTGAAGTAGTCCTCCGCGCTCACCGGCTCGCGCAGCGGGCAGGAAGTTCTGCGCTGGATGGCGTCCGCCGGAGCGTTGCTCACCCACATCCAGAAAGTTTCGGGGAAACGTTCCAAGGCAAAACGATCGTCCGGGCTCGAGGCGCGAAACGTGACGGCGGTAATATTTTCCGGACAAGAGACGTTTTCCGGGAGCCATTTCGCCCGACCTTCGAATTTCCAATCGGCCGGGATGAACATGCGCAACACTTCTGTCGGTTCCGACAATCCCGTTTGGTCCATAATACGCACCATTTTTAGGCGGACGTAGCCGTTGGACGATACGGGTTGCTCCACATGCGGGGTTACGGAAAAAGAGTTTGCAGGGGGCTTACTTTGTTGCGCCGGCACCAGCGCACCGCTAACGAGCGCCACTGGCAATATCATTACAAAGCAAAACGCGGCGAGTTTCATTGCATTCTCCGGGAGCAACATCATCCGCAATACCCGTCGCGCAACTAAACGCCCCCGTGCTACGGAAGCGCGTTTCAGCTGGATTGCAACAGCGCCGCGAGCAGAGCCGCCCGTTGCGCCAGCATCTCGATGACCACATATTCGCCCGGAGAATGCGCGGCATCGCCAACCGCGCCCATCCCATCGAGCGTTGGCACGCCCGACGCCGCGGTTAGATTGCCGTCCGAGCCGCCGCCGGCGCAACACTCGCCCAGTTTTACGCCAATGTCCGCCGCGATGGTCTGGGCGCGCGCGAATAGCTCGGCGCTCATTTTGCGTTCAAGCGGCGGACGATCAAAGCCGCCGCGTACTTCGAGTTTCGCGCCCTTGTTCACCGGACGCAATGAGCGCAGGCGTTTCTCGATCTCCCGCATATCCGGGATGCTCAACGCTCGCAAATCAAAAACCGCGCGCGCTCGATCCGCAATGACGTTCGTGCGCGTGCCGCCTTCGACGATATCCGCGTTCACGCTGATCCCGCGCTTCAAATCGTTCCATCCTTTTATACGGCCGATTTGCAGCGCCAGTTCATGGATTGCGTTGACGCCGTCTTGCGGTGCCAGTCCGGCGTGAGAAGCGCGCCCCCGCACAATCAACTCCGCCTCGCCCACGCCTTTTCGCGCCGTCTTCAGAAATCCCCCCGCGCCAAATGCGGGTTCCAGCACAAAGACCGCATCGCTCCTGCGCGCCTCGGCTTCCAGCAATTTGCGGGAAGAGCCGCTGCCAATCTCTTCGTCCGACGTCCACAAAAACACCACACGCTTCCGCAATGGAGCTTTCAAGTCGCGCAAAGCCTTAAACGCAAAAAGCGCCTGCACGATTCCCGCTTTCATATCGAAGATGCCCGGTCCGTAAGCCTTGCCGCCCTTTACGCGAAATGGCATTTTGCGCAGCATCCCCGTGGCGTACACCGTGTCGTAGTGCCCTAGCACCAGCAGTTGTCCCGCCGCCCTCCTTTGTCCCGGCTGCCAAACGATGCGCAAATGGTCCCCGCGAACACGCTGCGGCAAGCGCTCCACAACTGCGCCGTGCGCCCGCCATTCCTTTACCAGCAGCGTGCAGCAACGGTCCGCCGCGGTCTTCTCCACGCTCGGCGACTCGCACTCCACCAACCGCCGCACACAAGCGAGCATCTCCGCCGTTTGTGGCCGTAACGTCTTCAACAAGAGTTTCGTCGCGATGGGTTCCATCATGCGCCGTCGATGCTAACAATGCCCGCCGCTCGCAGCAAGCGCGCCCGGATATTGAGTCTTCGCGGCACAGGCGCTCCTGCCTGTGTGCGATCGCCTCGTAAACGCTGCAAAAACCGCACCGGCAAGAGTGCCGGTGCCACTGTTACTGCCAAACGCACAGCATCACCGCCTCCGCAAGCCTGTCGCACATTCCCCGCCAAATCGCATATAATAAGAAGTTTGCCAAGCATTCCTAAAGCGCGACAGGGGCGCTTGCATCGCTTCAGGAGATACGCATGTTGATGGACGTAGTGGCCATTCAAAAACTTCTTCCCCACCGTTATCCATTTCTAATGGTGGACGGCATCCTCGAACTGGAGTCGCTCAGACGCATCGTGGGCATCAAGAATGTCTCCATCAACGAATACTATTTTCAGGGTCATTTCCCCGGCAAACCAGTTATGCCCGGCGTGCTGATCATCGAAGCCATGGCGCAAACGGGCGGGCTGCTCTGCTTGCTCGAAATCCCCGATCGCGACAAAAAATTGCTCTACTTCGTCGCCATGGATGACGCCCGTTTCCGGCGTCCGGTGGTTCCCGGAGACCAGTTGCGTATCGAAATGAAGCTGCTTTTCTGGCGCCGCGATTTTTGCAAACTGGAAGGTACGGCCACGGTGGACGGGCACCTCTGCGCCGAAGCCACGCTCATGTGCCGCATGGTCGATCGCGATGCTCTTAGCGACGCCGCCGCGGAAACCGCAGAATCAGCTAAATGAGCGCGCCCGCCATCCATGAGCAAGCCATCGTCGCCCAGAGCGCCAGAATCGCGCCCAGCGTAAGCATCGGCGCCTACGCCATCATCGGCGAAAACGTGCAGCTCGGCGATGGTTGCGTCGTACATCCTCACGCGGTCCTCACCGGACCCACAGTCGCCGGCCGCAACAATATTTTTCATCCCTTCTGCTCCATCGGCGGCGATCCGCAAGACCTAAAATTCGCCGGCGAAAAAACACACCTCGTCATCGGAGACGAAAATACCTTCCGCGAGTGCGTCACCGTCAGCCGCGGCACCACCGGCGGCGGCGGAAAAACCACCATCGGCAGCGGCAGCCTGTTCATGGCCTACGCGCATATCGCGCACGACTGTCACATCGGCAACCAGACGATTTTCGCCAACGGCGCAACGCTCGCTGGGCACGTCACCGTCGAAGACTTCGCCACCGTAGGCGCCTTTTCACCCGTGCACCAGTTCTGCCGCATTGGCCGCTACGCCTACATTGGCGCATCCACGGTAATTACGCAGGACGTCCCGCCGTTTTCCCGTGTGGTCACCGAGCGCCAAACCACCAGCTACGGCATCAACGCCGTCGGCCTCCAGCGCAAAGGATTTTCGCCCGAGCGTTTAAGCGCGCTGAAGAGCGCCTATCGCTTGCTGCTGCGCGCCAAACTCAACACTTCGCAAGCGCTCGGCGAAATGAAAAAAACGCTCGCCGATTCCGCCGATGTAAAAGAGCTCATCCAATTCATCGAAACTGCCGAGCGCGGCATCATCAAATAACGTGCTACTTGCCGTCCCTTCTATGTCGAACACCGCCAAAATCGCTGACACCGCCGCAACAACATCCGCCACCGGATGGGGGCTCATCGCCGGCAATGGCCGCTTCCCATTCCTGGTGCTCGAGGGTGCGCGTCAACAAGGCATCGACATGGCGGTGATCGCCATAAAAGAAGAAGCTTCACCTGAACTCGCGAACTGCGCCAAGCGAGTTCACTGGGTCAGCCTCGGTGAACTCAGCAAAGCCATCGACGCGCTTCATCAGGAAGGCGTCACGCAAGCGGTGATGGCCGGCCAGGTAAAACACAATAAAATTTTCAGTTCGATTCGCCCGGATTGGAAACTGGCCAAGCTGCTCTTTTCTTTGACCACCAAAAACACCGACGCGTTGATCGGCGGCGTAGCAAGAATCCTCGAAGACGAAGGTATTCACCTCGTAAATTCCACGCTCTTCCTGCAGCCGCTCCTTCCGGAGGCGGGTGTCTTAACGCGCCGCTCACCGAATGAACAGGAAGCCGCCGACTTCGCTTTCGGCCTAACCATCGCCAGAAAAATTTCCGCCATGGACATCGGCCAAACGATCGTCGTCTCCGACGGCGCCTGCGTAGCCGTTGAAGCCATGGAGGGCACCGACGAAACCATCGCGCGCGCCGCTCGACTCACCAGCAGCCGAAGCAGAGAAAAACCCCTGGTGGTCATCAAAGTCAGCAAGCCGGGCCAGGACATGCGTTTCGACGTACCCGTCGTCGGCCTCTCCACCATCGAACAGATGCAGTCCGCCGGGGCGACTGCGCTCGCTGTCGATGCTGGACGCACCCTGTTATTCGATCGCGCAAAATTACTGGAGCTAGCGGACATTGCGGGAATCGCCATCCAGGCCTTCCCGCCAGCTGCCGCCGTGGAACGGAACGTCGTCGCCGTAGGAACGGAAAAAAAATGAGCACGCCGGCAAACTCCTCCGTCCCTCCATTTAGGACTGCAAAGACGCGCGTGGCCTTGGTCGGTGCCGGCGAATTCGGCCGCAATCACGCACGCGTTTACCGCGAAATGGAAAATGTTGAATTTGTAGCCGTGGTCGATACCGACCCGGCAAAAGCCGCCGCTTTAGCCGCTGAATTTCAAATCCCCGCATTAAGCAACGTCGCCGAACTGCAAGGCCGCGCCGACGCCGTCAGCGTAGCCATTCCCACCAATGCCCACGCACAAATCGGCACGCAACTCATGCGCCTGGGCCTTGACGTCCTGATCGAAAAGCCCATGGCCACCACGCTGGCCGAAGCCGACGATTTAATTGCCGTCGCCCAGCACCATCAGCGCATCCTGCAAGTTGGCCACGTCGAACGCTTCAATCCCGCCGTAGTCGCTGTCGAACCTATCGTCAATCGACCGCTTTTTTTTGAAGTCCACCGCCTCGGCGTTTTCACTCCACGTAGCCTCGATGTTGACGTAATCTTCGACCTGATGATCCACGACCTCGACATTCTTCTCGCCATCGTCAAAGAACCCGTCACCGAAGTAAAAGCCGTCGGCATCCCGGTCCTCACCGACAAAGTGGACATCGCCCACGCTCGCCTGGAATTCGCCGGCGGCGCGGTCGCCAACGTCACCGCCAGCCGCGTCTCCACTGAACGGGTCCGCAAAATGCGCTTCTTCCAGCAGCACGAATATATTTCGCTCGACTACGCACGCCGCGACGCTCTCCGTGTCGGCGTTAAACGCCCCGGCCCGCAACCCGAATTCGCTTTCGAAAAATTGCCCGCCCCAACCACCGAACCGCTCCGCGCCGAACTGGAGGCCTTCGTCCACGCCGTGAAAACCCGCTGGCAACCGGTAACCAACGGCGCAGCAGGCCGCGCCGCACTGGACCTTGCCTCCCGCGTAATGGCAAGCATCCTTGCCCACGCCGCCAGCGTCCATATCCTTAGTACAAGCATGCCGCCAGCGCCCTTAGCAGGCGCACTCGAACCCGTGGAAAAAAGAGCGCAATGATTCCGAGAACTCTCGTTCCTGTCGATGCCCGGCCACCCGCCGTCAATGGCGTCGAACCCACCACGCGCCGCCGCCCCACCTCTTTGGACGAGCGCACGCTTGTCCCTGCAATGCTGCCCATCGTAGTCCTTGACGGCCGCACTACCATTCCCGTTAACCTCCCGCTGGATTCCATTTCCGCCCGCGTGGTCGTCCCGCGTGACATCAACCGCGAAGCCTACGGCGTCGTCGAAGATCATTCCACCCCCGCGCAGCCCAGCGATCTCGATGAACGCGTCACCGTTCCGCTCGGTTCGCAGCTCCCGCAAATTGTTCCTCCTGCGGAATTCACCCCGCCAGACATCGTCTCTCCCGACGTCTTCACTTCCGGCGAAGTCCACTTGGTCGCCGCAACCGTAAAGGAAGAAACCGCCAAGTGGGACGCCATCAAGCTCGTCGGTTCCATCGCGTTTCACATTGTTTTGATCTTCGTGTTCATCGAATTTTTCGCCCGCCGCGCCCCCACGCACGAACAGGAAGAAATCGCGCGCAAAATTTTTACCCCGCTGGTCGCTCCAGGAGCCTTCGACCTCGAACAGCCCAAGTCCGCCGCGCCTCCCGCTCCGCACATTAAAGTGGACCCGCGCGCCGTTGCCAAGGTCGCGCCCCCGACGCCCAAGCCAGAACCGGCGAAAGTTCCGGAAGTTCCACGGGAGCTTCCCGCGGCCCCCACCCCCAAGCCCAACGCCGCGCAAACCCCCCTGCCAGACTCTTCAACCAAGAAGATCGACGCCCCCAAGCCTGCGCTCGTACTCGAGACCCCGGACACCCCCGTGCCGCATCCCCAGCTAACGCTGCCGAAAAATACCACCTCCGGCCAATCCATCGAGGATTTGCTTCATGGCGGCGGCGAACGACCTTCCGGTCCAAAGGCCATCGTCGGTGGCGGCCCCATTCATTCGGGAGGCCTGGGCCAGCGCGGTGGCGGCTCTGCCGCGTACGGCGGCCTTGAGATGCTCACGCCCGACGAAGGCGTGGACTTCAGCGGCTATCTCCAGCGCGTCTACTACACCGTAAAACGCAACTGGTTCGCTGTCATGCCCGCATCCGTGGATCTCGGCGAAAAAGGCATCGTACAACTTACCTTCCGCATCAATCGCGACGGCAGCGTCCCCAGCGGCGATCCGGTAATCGGGCACAACTCCGGCAAAGAGCCGTTGGACCGCGCCGCCTACTCCTCCATCCGCGCCTCTAACCCCTTCGAAACGTTGCCTCCGCAATTCAGCGGCCCCTACATCGAATTGCGCTACACCTACTACTACAACATCTTGCCCGGCTCCGTGGGCCAGTAACCCGACAAACCAGTCTGTGAAATCCCAACTGTGAAACTCGTTCGCCAACAAGTCGTAGGCGCCTTGCTCCTAGCCCTGATTGTGCTGATCATCCTGCTAATCCGCGCCCGCCACATCTTCTTCCCATGACCACCCCATCCGCCCCGCCACCTCTGCTAGCCATCCTCGGCCCCACCGCCTCCGGCAAATCCGCGCTAGCCATCCATCTAGCGCATCAACTCAACGGTGAAGTCGTCGCTTGCGATTCCACGCAGCTTTACCGCGGCTTCGACATTGGCACCGGCAAACCGACAGCGGCCGAGCGCCAAAGCATCCCCCACCACCTGCTCGATGTCCTAAATCCGGAGGAAGAAGCCACCGCCGGCGGCTACCGCGAAATGGCCATAATCGCCCTAAACGATCTCCGCCAACGCGACAAACTCCCCATCCTCACCATAGGCACTGGCCTCTACATGCGCGCCCTATTCGACGGCCTGGCCGACCTCCCGCAACGCTCCGAAGAACTTCGCACTCGCCTCCGCGCCAGCATCGAAAAACACGGCGACACCTATCTTCACCGCGTCTTGCAGCGCCTCGATCCTCAATCCGCCCAACGCATTGCCCCAGCCGACACGCAAAAGCTTCTCCGCGCCGTAGAAGTCTGCCTCCTGACCCGCCGCCCTCTAACCGCCGTCCACAATCAGGGCCGCACCCCGCTAACCGGCTGGCGCATACTCAAAATCGGCCTGCAGCCCCCACGCGAAGAGCTCTACGCCCGCATCCACACCCGCATCGACAATATGCTAACCCAGGGTTGGCAAGCCGAAGTGCGCCGCCTGCTGGCCGCAAGCTCGTCAGAAAACGCCAAACCCTTCGACTTCCTCGGCTATCGCGAACTAGCCGCCGTAGCCCGCAACGAAATGTCTCTGCAAGCAGCCCGCGCCACCATCCAACAATCCACCCGCCGCTACGCCAAGCGCCAACAAACCTGGTTCCGCCGCGAACAGAATGTCCAATGGTTCAACGGTTTCGGCGACGACCCGCAGTTCCAAGCCGAAATTCGGCAGTGGCTAAAGCGTTGTAGTAGCGAGTCTTCAGATCCATGCCTTTGACTTTTCGATTTGACTCTCGGCGCGACATCCCGCCGCTCTGAAAACCAACCCTCCCGGCCCGCCTCGGATTCGCAGCGCTTCATCGACCAGCGTATAATCGCATCGACGGTTGACTATGCCTGTTACTCTGGAGACCCGTCACAGGTAATCGTTCGTGACCAAATCGCCACAACAAGTCTCCAACGCCGAACGGGCGCTGCTCGTTGGCGTCGGCTGGAAGCGCGCGCCGCGTTTCCCGGGCATGCCCGCTGGCGAGCAAGGCCGCGAATCCCTGCTCGAACTGGTCGAACTTGCCACCAGCGCAGGTGCGGCCATCGTCTCCACCGTTTTTCAGGTGCGCGACTCCGCGGACCCCGCCACGCTCGTCGGCCGCGGCAAGCTCGACGAAATTCGCGCCGAAGCCAACGCCTATCAGGCACAGCTCATTATTTTCGACAGCAATCTTTCTCCCGTTCAGCAGCGCAACATCGAAGAGCTCACCGAACGCCGCGTCATCGACCGCACGCAACTTATCCTGGACATTTTCGCTCGCCACGCGCGCAGCCGTGAAGGCCAGTTGCAAGTTGAATTGGCGCAACTGAACTACATGCTGCCGCGCCTGACCGGCAAAGGCACGGCCATGTCGCGCCTCGGCGGTAAAAGTGGCGGCGGAGGCTCAGGCGGCGCGGGTGGCGGAGCAGGCCGCATCGGCGTCCGCGGCCCCGGAGAAAAAAAGCTGGAGACCGACCGCCGCCGCATCCGCGACCGCGTCAGCAAAATCAAATCCGCCATTGAAGATGTTCGCAAACAGCGCGCCCTGCGTCGCGAAGCGCGCAACGCCGTCCCCCTCGGCACCATCGCGCTGGTCGGCTACACCAACGCCGGAAAATCCACGCTCTTCAACGCGCTGAGTAAGGCTGAAGTCCTGGTCTCCTCGCGCATGTTCGCCACCCTCGATCCCACGATCCGCGCCCTCCGGCTGCCCTCGCATCGTCGCGTGCTGGTCTCGGACACCGTCGGATTCATTCGCGACCTGCCCAAGGGTTTGTTGACCGCGTTCCGCGCCACCTTGGAAGAAGTCCAGGAAGCCGCGCTAATTCTTCACGTCAGCGACGTTTCCAATCCGCATCACGCGGACCTCGACGCCGAGGTTCGCAAAATTCTCGACGAGCTGGGCGTCTCCGAACGCCCCGTCCTCCGCGTCCTGAATAAAATCGACCGGTTGACGCCCGAAGAACGCAAAACGCTCTCGCGCGAGAGCCCCATCGATTACGAAGTAAGCGCCGCGCCCAGCGGTACGCAAAATGCAGCTCAGCCCACAATCGCGGACAACTCTCCCGTTCTCGTCTCCGCCCTGACTGGCGAGGGTATCGACGAATTACTCCGCCGCATCGACCAAGCTGTGCCCGTCGACCCCACGGTAGCCGTCTCGCTCCGCATGCCCCTCGCCGAAGGCCGTAAGTTGGCGCTGATCCACGCCATGGGTAAGGTCCTGCGCTCGGAAGTCGATGATTCGTATATGTTTCTCGACGCGGAAGTCCCGGAATCCATCGTCCGTCGCCTGCGTCTAAAGGACTACAAATTCGCGGGAACTTTCCCCGCCGCCGTTGCGTAAATAGCCTTAGGAGACACGCCATGATCGCTCTAGTCCTCTGGTGCTTCTTGTTCATATTCTGCTGGCCCCTGGCGCTCCTGGCGTTAATCGCCTACCCGTTCATCTGGCTGATTCTATTGCCGTTCCGCATCGCCGGAATCGCCGTCCACGGCGTCTTCGCCCTGCTCACCGCCATCTTCATGCTCCCTGTCCGCCTGCTCCGCGGCCCCCGCCTAATCTAGCTGGTTTTGTAACGGCCGCCTGTAAACCCTGTGCGATAACGCGCACTCTTCTCCGCGTGTCTCGGGCTCCTCTGCCTCTCTGCGTTGTCTTGCATCTTTGCCAACCCATTCAAAATATTTGAGATATCAAAAATGTATCATATCCCTCTTGACAACTGTAACCGTAATTTGGTATTCTGGCCCTGTTCAAAACTGCGCCTCAACCCCCAAAACAAACTAGCTCACACCATGCTTTGCATACCGTAACGGCTTTCTTGCGCCCAGAATGGTAAGTACAGTACTGATAACCAAATAGTACCTAAATTGCATTCCGAAGCCTATTGGAATGAACACTTGCAAAAGGTTGTGAAAACAAAGCACTTCAACTCCCTTTATAATCACAACCTTTCGCGAAACCCCCTCCCCGGCAATGATCGCTGCGACGCGTTTGCTGCTTCCGGCCTGGGTGGGATTTGCGGTTTGGCCAGCCTTTCGGGTAGCGATAAACTAGAGCCGCAATTCTGGAATACTGTATAAACTGTCATTCCGGGCAAAGCGAGGAATCCCCCTTTTTGAAAATAACCAAGCCAATCTCTGTAATCGGTGGACTGCTTGCGTTCTGCTCCGCGGCGTCTTTCGCGCAGAAGCCCGTGCGCCTCAGCCCCGCGCAAATCGCGCAAGAAGTTCGCGATTACCGCACCAACAACGAAGACCGCATCATCCGCGAACTCTCCGACTTCTTGGCCATACCCAACATCGCCTCAGACACCGTCAACATCCAGAAAAACGCAGCTCATCTGGTCGAACTGCTCGAAGCGCGCGGCATCGAAACGCATCTACTCACCATCAAAGATCGCGGTCCGGTAGTTTTCGGCAAACTAAATTCTCCGGACGCTACGCGTACGATCATTTTTTACGCGCACTATGACGGCCAACCGGTCGATCCCGCGGCCTGGACGGACGGCGGCAAGCCCTTCGAGCCGGCGCTGCGCAGCAACGCCATCGAGGCTGGAGGCCACCGCATCCCATTTCCTGAAAACACGCCGCAGCATCCCGCGATTTATGGAGACGACTGGCGCATCTACGCGCGCTCCAGCTCCGACGACAAGTCTCCGATTATCGCGCTGCTCGCTGCCCTCGACGCCCTGCGCGCAAAAAATATTCCGCTCACCGTGAATCTCAAAGTTATCTTCGAAGGCGAAGAAGAAGTCGGCTCGCCAAACCTGGAACGCACACTGCTCCTGCACCGGAATCTTCTCGACGCCGACGCGCTAATCACTTGCGATGGCCCCGTACATCAGAGCGGACGCCCGCTGGTTTTCTTCGGCAATCGTGGTGTGCTTGGGTTCGACGTCACCCTTTACGGCCCGGTTCGCGCGCTGCACAGCGGACACTACGGAAACTGGGCGCCCAATCCAGCGCTCGAGTTAGCGCGCCTTTTGGCGTCCATGAAAGATGAGACTGGTCACGTAATTATTCCGGGCTTCTACGACGATGTTGTCCCGCTGGGGCCCGTCGAGCAAAAAGCTCTCGAAGCCATGCCCGACAACGACGCGCAGTTAGCCCGCGATTTGCAATTTTCAAAACCGGACGGGGCAGGGAAGAAGCTGATCGAACTGCTGCAACAGCCGTCGCTGAATATTCGCGGACTGCGCAGTGCCTACGTCGGCGAACAGGCGCAAAATATCGTTCCGGAAAAAGCGGAGGCGTCGCTCGATGTGCGTTTGGTAAAAGGCGAGGATCCCGATGCGAAATACGGCCAAATCCTCGACTACATCCGCAAGCAGGATTTTTTCATCACCAGCGATGAGCCGACTAGAGACGAACGTCTGTCCCACGATCACGTGGCGAAGGTAACGAAAGGCGATTTCAACTATCGCGCCTCGCGCACGGCGATGGACCTGCCCATCTCGCAGGCGCTAATCAAGATCGTGCAAGGCGCAACGAACAACGACGCCGTGCTCGCGCCAACACTCGGCGGCAGCGTTCCCATGTACATTTTTGAAAATCTCAAAATCCCCTGGATCGGCGTTCCCATCGTCAACTACGACAATCACCAGCACAGCTCCGACGAAAACCTGCGCCTGGGCCACCTCTGGCGCGGCATTGAAATCTATGCCGCCATCCTGGCAGGCCTGTAGCCGGAAGGTCCTTTGTGTAGGGGCACAGCATCCTGCGCGCCGGCTTGCCCGGGCGCGCAAATCTTGGCACGTCTTGATGCTTTCTTCAGTTGCCTGAATGGATCGAGGCGCTGCTGGCGTGTGAACCGTCTGCTACAAATCCAGGAAATTCCGCAACAACCGCTTTCCCGACTCCGTGAGCACCGACTCCGGATGAAACTGCACGCCCTCAATTTTGTGCCGTTTGTGGCGGACCCCCATGATGATTCCGTCGTCCGTCTCGGCGGTGATGGTCAATTCTTTCGGCAAAGATTTTCGTTCCACGATCAAGGAGTGATAGCGCGTAGCCGTGAACGGATCGTTTAAGTCCTCAAAAACGCCTTTGCCGTCGTGATGAATTTCGCTGGTCTTGCCGTGAAACAATTTCGGCGCGCGTACAATCTTTCCGCCAAACGCCGCGCCAATCGCCTGATGGCCCAAACACACGCCCAGAATCGGAAACTTTCCCGCGAGCCGCTCGATCAGCTCCACGGAAATTCCGGCTTCCTGCGGCGTGCATGGGCCCGGGGAGATTACGATGCGTTCCGGTTTCCGTCGCTCAATTTCTTCGACGGAAATTTTATTGTTGCGATGCACCTGCACATCACAGCCCAGTTCGCCCAAGTACTGCGCCAGGTTATAGGTAAACGAATCGTAGTTATCCAGCAGCAAAATCATAGCCAAGCTCTCTTCTCGAAGAAACGCGATACCAATTCGGCGGAGCGGTTTAGCGCGGCGGGTGTGGCGTAGTCCCTCTGCGCGGGACGCCCTACAAGGAAAGAGCGCGCATTACTTCGGCGGCTGCGCGAGTTCCAGCGCTTTGAGCAACGCCCCCGCTTTATTCACGCTCTCTTGATATTCTCCCGCCGGGCTCGAATCCGCAACGATGCCGCCCCCCGCTTGTATATACGCTACGCCATTTTTGATGACCATGGTGCGCAGCGCGATGCACGAATCGAGATTGCCTGCGAAATCCAGGTACAGCACGCCGCCAGAGTAAATTCCGCGGCGCGTGCGTTCGAGCTCTTCGATAATCTCCATGGCGCGAACTTTCGGCGCGCCGGAGACCGTGCCTGCGGGAAAGCACGCCATCAACGCGTCAAAGCAATCGACATCCTGACGCAAACGCCCGCGCAAACTCGAAACCAGGTGCATCACGTGCGAAAAGCGCTCGACGGTCATCAATTTCTCGACCTTAACCGTCCCGTACTCGCAGACGCGGCCCAGATCGTTGCGACCCAGATCCACCAGCATGATGTGCTCGGCGCGTTCTTTCTCGCTGGCTAGCATCTCTTTTTCGAGCCGCAAATCTTCGGCTTCATCTTTTCCGCGCGGCAGCGTTCCGGCGATGGGTCGGTAAAAAACCTCGCGGCCTTGCACTTTTACCAGCATTTCCGGCGAACTTCCCACGACCGCGACGTCATTCATCTGCAAATAGAATAAGTATGGCGAAGGATTCACCGCGCGTAGTTGCCGGTAAATTTCAAACGGCGTCGCGGAGGTCTTTGCGGAGAAGCGCTGGCTGATCACCACCTGGAAAATATCGCCCGCGCGAATGTATCCCTTGGCCTTGCGCACCGCCGCGAAATATTCCGGCTTGCGAAAGTTGGAGGTGACTTGCGGCTTCGCGCGTTTTCGGCGCTTCGCTCCTTTGTTTACGCGTTCCGCGGCGGCCGGCTCATCGAGCAGCGCCCGCGTGCGGCCGATTTCTTTCACTGCGGCCTTGTATTTCGCGCGCAGGCTGCCTTTGCCTTCAGTGTAAACGTTGCGCACCACCCACAAGCGGTGCTGCACGTGGTCGAACGCTAGAATCCCGTGATAAAACATAAGCTGCGCGTCGTACAGCCCAATGTCGTCGCGCAAACGCGTTGGCAACCGCTCGATCAAGCGCACCATATCGTACGAAAAATATCCAATCGCCCCGGCCACCAGCGGCGGCAATCCCGGCAGCCGGACGGGTCGAAAACGCGCCATGCGCGCGCGCAAAAACGTCACGGGGTCGCGCTCTTCCCAAATCAAGCGATCGTGATTCTCCAGCACGCACGCGCCGTTTGCATAACGAAATACTTCTTCAGGATTTGCGCCGGCAAAGGTGTAGCGCGCAATTTTCTCGCCGCCCTCGACGCTCTCCAACAGAAACGAATAGCGCGCGCCCTGGGCAATCCGCAAATAGGCGCTCACCGGCGTCAGCAAATCCGCCGAAAAGACGTCGTACACGGGAATTAAATTCCCCTGCTTTGCCAGGCGCTGAAACTCCGCAAAGTCCGGCTGAATCATGCGCGACCCCGCAGCGAATTCCGTGCCGCCCGAACCGGCTCGTAAGCTGCAGCTCGCGCTTCTTCCTTCAGTGCCACGAGGACGGCCGCACGCATTTCCGCCTCTGGAGCGCGTTTGCCGGTCCACATTTCCCACTGCGCCACACCCTGCGCGATAAACATCTCGACTCCGGAAATTCCAGCAATTCCTTTGCGCGCCGCGATCTTCAAAAGTTCCGTCCTCTTTGGCCGGTAAATTAGGTCCATAACAACTCGACAGTGTAACTCGCGCGGCGCAAGTGGCGAAACGCCGGCGCGGGGATGCATCCCGACGGGCGTGGCGTTCAATACCACGTCGAATTTTTCCGTAAGAAGCGCGCGACGCGGAACTACCTCGCCGCCGCAAGCCCGCGCCAATTCGCGTGCCACCTCTTCGCGCCGGGCGCAGATCACGACCGAGGCTCCGGATCGCGCCAAGGCAAACGCCGCCGCTCGTGCCGAACCGCCCGCTCCAAAAATCAACACGCGGCTTTTTTTCAGTCTCACGCGGCTTTCCAGCGTCCGCAAGACCCCGAGATAATCGGTGTTAAATCCGTGGAGAGATCCGTCACTACCCACCGTCACGGTATTCACCGCGCCAATGTCGCTGGCAAGGTCGTCGCAGGTCTGCAAATGTTTCAGAATCGTCTGTTTGTGCGGCAGCGTGACGCTGAATCCGCGCACGCCGATCTCCGGCGCCACCGCAAGAAACTCCGAAACTTTGTGCACTAGAAAGGGTAAGTACACGGCATTCAATCTCCGCGCCGCGAATCCCGTGTTGTGCATCAGCGGAGAGAGCGAATGTCCAATCGGCGCGCCAATCACGCCATAGACTTTCGTCGCGCCATTCAGTTGGTGCACGCGATAAAGCTCCTTCATCTCGCGCAACGAGACTTGACCCGGGGCGGTAGCGTCCGCGACCGGCGCGTACGTCAGCGAACTCCCCTCGCGCAATGCCAGCATGCGCAGTGGCAGCCCCACTTCTCCCATCGGCACGCCCACAAAATTTCGCGATTGTTTAGCCAGCCGCAGCAGCCGCAGCCCATCGCCAAGTCGCGCAGCATGCGCGGCAATTTTTACCGCGTCGGCCTCCGCATATATTCCCGTAGCGAGCGACTTCGGCAACGGTGGCGTGCGCGCGAAGTCGTGCACCGACAAGAGCACGCAGCTCGGCACGCCCGCCTCCCGCGCCGCCTGTAGCGATCGCCGCGGCAATTTACGGATGCTCTCGACCTCGAGATCGCACCAGGAACAACCGGCCTCTCGCGCTCGCGCCAGCCAGTTAAGTTCTTCCCGGACATCGCCGGTAAAGCACCCGCCGCCCTCCACGCGCCGGCACGTAGCGATAAATTTCGCGCCCGCAAATTTCTGTTGCCCAAGCCACCGCAAGAACCGCCCCCGTTCGGCGTTGCTCCGCAACCAATCCAGCCGCAACTCGACCGTAGGCGTCTCCCGCAGCGCCAAACGGACCTGCCGGCGCATCTCTCGGGCATCCTTCCCCGCCGCCACGGCGCAGAGCCGCCGCAACCGCTTCATCCGCGCCATCCGTTTACCCGGCCACTCATCGAGCGTTTGCTCCTCGTAACTGATTATAAATAAAGCTGTTAATCCGCAGTATCAAATGTGTAAAGCGCCATCCGCCATTTCGTTGACGCCTTGGCTCACCCCTGCTAATTTCGCTAAGCACAGTCTCCGCACGGCCCCTAGGGCGTATTTCCGAAGGAGTTTTGCATATGCGCGCTAACTTAGCAGCTTTATCTCTTCCGCTGTTCCTTTTTGCAACCGCCGCTTCGGCGCAAAATCTGCCGCAGCCCAACTCGCTCTCGTCGCAGCCCGGCTATTCCGCTGTCAATTGCTCCGGCTTCATCGCCGATCAGAAAGTGCCGGACGAAATTCGCCTCATTTCCGGCGAACAGTCGGAATATAAGGTGGTCTTCGCTCGCGGGGACAAGGTGTTTGTCAATCGCGGACAAGATCAGGGCGTTCGCGTGGGAGACCGCTTCATGGTGGTGCGCCACGAGAAGGACATTCTCACCGACAACGTGAACTGGTTCAAATGGCAAACGAAGCTGCTGAAACAGATGGGCACCTCCTATGTCGATGCCGGACAAATCCGCGTCATCAACGTGCAGCCAAAAATCTCCGTCGCGGAAGTAATTTTCTCCTGCGACTACATGCAACGCGGCGACATTCTTCGCCCGTACGTTGACCGCCCGTCGCCACCGTACAAGGACGCCGCGACGTTTGACCACTTTGCGCCCGTGAGCGGCAAACCCGTGGGCACGCTGGTCGGCGGCTTCGACAACGCCGACTCCTACGGACAGAACAGCACGGTATTCATCAATCTGGGCGCCGCGCAGGGACTGAAGGTCGGTGATTACGTGCGCGTGTTCCGGCATCAAGGCGAACCGCGTGAATCGACTCCCCAAACCGCCGGCTATCAGTACATGCTATACGGTTTCGGCAGCACTCCCGCCAAGTACTCGTGGAAGGATCTGCCCCGCGAACTCCTTGGCGAAGGCATCGTCCTGAACGTCAGCCGCAACTCCGCCACCGTGCTGATCACTTATAGCACTCTGGAGATGTACGCCGGAGATTATGCGGAAATCGAATAACGCTAGAATTTGGCATTAAAAAGGGCCCGCGGAGGAATCAGCCGCGGGCCCTTTTTATTTGCCGGTGTCGAGGCTGCAAAGATTTTCCGCTGGCTGCCCGTCAAAGCGGAATCGCGTCTTGCGGTTTCTTGCGTCCTTCGAGCATGCGCAGCTTGCGGCGCTGTTTGATGCGATCGTCCACCTTGGCCCAAAAACGCAGGAAATATTGCGCCGCCGAAACCAGCGCGCTGGCCACCACCAGCCACAACAGGATTCCTGAGATCAGCCGCAGCGAAGGGTGGCGCGCTCCGGCGATCAACACCGCCACGGCGCAAACCTGCAACACCATCTTGGTTTTTCCCAGAGCCGAAGCCTCAATCGTAAAGCCTTCCGCGGAGGCAATGTTTCGCAGGCCCAGCACGGTAAATTCCCGCCCGATGATGATCACCACCATCCAAGCGGGAACAAGTTGCATGCCCACCAGCGAGACGAACGCCGCCGAAATCAGCAGTTTATCCGCAATGGGATCCAGCAGAATTCCCAGCGTGGTGACTTCCGAGCGGCGTCGCGCCAGAAAGCCATCCAGCCAATCCGTGGCCGCCGCCGTCAATAAAATCAGCACGCCCCAAAACTCGAAGTGCATGGTGAAGCCAAGCATCTCGATGTTCGGGCTGCGCGTCAGCAGTACCACGATCAAGACGGGTACGAAGAATATTCGAAGCAGCGTCAATGCATTGGGAAGATTCATGGGCGCCATACGGCGGGCGTAGGCCGCCTGCGGCTGCGAAACAGCACCGCAAAATCACTATAGACTCCGCACCGGTACGCGTCAACGACTCCGGCTGAGGATTGTCATGGTTGCTGACCCCTCTGGCTTAGGTACTCACCTCTAAACAAAGGATTTCGCTGCAGGCACTTAGCGGGAGCTGGCCGGTGGGCGGCCCTGTCCTGCCAACTGTGCAAATGTGAAATCTGGGATTCTGGTCATGAAATCGCGATAAAATCAACGAAATGGGAGGAGGGTTCATGTAAAGCCTTTATTTTTAGTGGTTTACGCGTAGCATTGGGCGCGGCACGGTTGTTCTCCGAAACCTTCCCGCGAGCCCATTGCAGGGTGCGCCAGCGCTTTCCACAATGTTTTCCACAGAGTACTGTCTGCCCCCTGGCGGTTTCCCGCCCAGTTCTAACTTCCATGCTGTGAGCTTTTTGCGGGGGGTATTGAGATGATAACCCATTACAACAGGAGCTAAGGCCGCCCTGATCCAGCGCGCCGGCCCCGGCCCGTCGTGGTTCGATTTTCGACTTTTTCGATTATTGATGCGTGAACCGCACCAGGGCCGCCAATTTTTCTCGGGCGCGGCCACTACGGATCGCTTCGCGAGCCTTGGCCGCCGCGCTCAGAAAATCCCTACTGACCCCGGCGGCTACCAGCGCAGCGGCGGCATTGACGATCACCACATCGCGCGCGGCGTCGCCTTCTTCGGCGGACGCTTCGTCTAGCACGCGCTCGATGATCGTGGCGTTCTCCCGCGGTGTCCCGCCGGCGATGGCCTGCAGCGGGGCGCGCGGCATTCCAAAAGTCTCCGGCGAAATCTCGTACCGCGAAATTTTTCCGTTTTGCACTTCGGCTACCAGAGTTTCGCCCGCCAGCGAAATTTCGTCCAAGCCGCCCGCGCCGTGCACCACGAATGCATGCTCGACTCCAAGTTCCGCCAGCGTTGCCGCAACCACATCGATCACTTCTGAAGAAGGAACTCCCAGCACCTGTGATTGTGCGCCGGCGGGATTTGTCAGGGGCCCCAGCAGATTGAAAACGGTACGCGCGCGGATCTCTTTTCGCGCGGGCGCGGCATGCCGTGCGGCGGTGTGCGCGGTTTGCGCAAAAAAGAAGCCGATGCCGATTTCGCGAATCGCGCGCCCATATTCCGCGAAGGGCAAATCGATGCGCACGCCCAGCGCTTCGAGGACATCCGCCGAGCCCGTCCGCGAACTTGCCGCGCGATTCCCGTGTTTTGCCACGCGCGCGCCGGCCGCCGCAGCCACGATGGCCGCTGCCGTCGAAATGTTAAACGTACCCGAACCGTCCCCTCCCGTGCCGCAGGTATCCACCATGTTCACGGGTCGCGCTTCGTTGTCCGCGAAAACTGGCGTAGCGTGTTGCCGTATCGCCGCAGCAAAGCCCGACAGCTCCTCCACGCGGATGGCGCGGCGATTCAGCGCCAGAAGAAGACGCACAATTTCCGGCGTAGCGAGCTGGCCGCTCAGAAGCTCGTTCATCAACGCGACCGCTTCCTCGCGCGTTAAAAAATGACCGGCTTCGATTTGTTCAATCGCGGAGAATTTCAGAGGCGCTCCTTCTTGTGGGCCATGAGTTCACTCTGGCTGAAGCTCTTTTGCCATGAGGATTTCATCGTAGTAGCGCCCATTGTGCTTCAGGGCTTTCTTTTCGACCCCATATTCCACGAACCCGAGGCCGGCATACAGTCGTCGCGCTTCACGGTTGTCGCTGACCACCGCCAGTTGGATCAATTCCACGTGTTGGCGTGCAAATTCGGTTATGGTCTCGACCAGTCGTCGGCCGACACCGTTTCTCCGAAAACCGGGCCGAACATACATGCCCCAGAGATAGCTCTTATGCAACTCCTTTAGGCCTTTGCCAATTAACAATCCGGCGACACCGGCGAGTTCCGCGCCCTGGAACGCTCCGAACACTACAGAGCCGCCGATTCGGTCGGCAAACCATGTCAACGGCTGGGGATTTTCAGCCTCGAAGGTGCTGCCGTAGGCCTCCGGGCTGCAGCGAAGGCCCTCCAGTCGGATGTCTCGGTAGATTGCGGCATCCGCCGGTGCCAAGCGGCGTGTTGCAATCTCAGCGGCCTCGACTTCGTGTTGCATACGGGATCTTTGCATTAGAACTCGCCCGCGAGATTAGCCCTCGATTTCGCGCATCCTTGCTCCGTCTCGCGGTTTCCGAGTAAACTGCTTTGTTCGGAGAGCAGCAAAATTCTAGCACTGGTGGAAGCGCGATGAAGATTCACGAGTACCAGGCCAAAGCTATCCTCGCTCGTTACGGTGTTACCACCCCGCGCGGCGAAGTCGCTTTCACCAAGGAAGAAGCCCGCGAAGCCGCCCAACGACTTAAGTCCCACCTCGTCGTGGTCAAGGCGCAGATTCACGCCGGCGGCCGGGGCAAAGCTGGCGGCGTCAAGCTGGCGCACTCGCCGGATGAAGCCGCCGAAATTGCCAGCCACATGCTGGGCATGAACCTGGTCACCATTCAGACCGGCCCCTCGGGACGCATCGTCAAGCGTCTGCTCATTGAGGAAGGCCTGGACATCAAGCGCGAATTGTATCTTAGCCTGCTGGTGGATCGCGCTTCGGGCAAAGTGATTTTGATGGGCAGCGCCGCCGGCGGCATGGAAATTGAAGAAGTTGCCAAGGATCATCCCGAATCGATTCTGCAGGAAATCATCAGCCCGATCGTGGGACTGCAGCCGTATCAAGCTCGCAAAATCGCTTTCGGCCTGGGCCTTCCAGGCGAAGTCGCCGCGCACGCGGTGCCGTTTCTCCAAGCTCTGTATCGCGCCTTTATGGATACCGACGCTTCCATGCTGGAAATCAACCCCGTGATTGTGACCGGAGACGGACGCCTGGTCGCCCTCGATGCCAAAATGACCCTGGACGATAACGGCCTTTTCCGTCACAAAGAATTGCGTGAACTCCGCGACCTCGATGAAGAAGACCCTTTGGAAGTCGAAGCGTCCAAATACGGATTGAACTACATCAAGCTGGATGGCTCCGTGGCCTGCATGGTCAACGGCGCGGGCCTGGCGATGGCTACCATGGATATCATTAAGTATGCGGGCGGATCTCCGGCCAACTTCCTCGACGTAGGCGGCGGCGCTTCCGCCGATCAGGTCAAAAATGCCTTTCGCATTCTGATGAGCGATCCCAGCGTGCGCGCCGTATTCATTAACATTTTCGGCGGCATCCTGCGCTGCGACGTTTTGGCCACCGGCGTAGTGGCCGCCGCCAAAGATTTACAGCTCACGGTACCCGTAGTCGTCCGCATGGAAGGCACCAACGTCGAGGTCGGCCAGAAGATTCTCCGCGAAAGCCAGCTGAATTTCACCATCGCCAACGGCATGAAGGACGGCGCGCAAAAAGTGGTGGCGCTCGCCGGGGGTGCACGATGAGCGTGCTGGTGAACGAACAAACGCGTCTCATCGTCCAGGGATTTACGGGCCGCGAAGGAACATTTCACGCGCAACAGATGATTGAGTACGGCACCCAGGTAGTAGGAGGCGTAACGCCCGGCAAAGGCGGAACAAAGCACCTTGAACGCCCCGTTTACAACACCGTTTCCGACGCGGTGAAGGGAACTGGCGCGAATGCGACGGTCATCTTCGTTCCGCCACCGTATGCTTCGGATGCGATTTTAGAAGCCGCCGATTCGCAGATACCCCTGATCATCTGCATCACCGAGGGCATTCCGGTACTCGACATGGTCCGCGTAGCCGCCGCCGTCGACTTCAAGAAAACGCGTCTCATCGGTCCCAACTGTCCCGGCGTAATCTCGCCCGGCAAATGCAAAATCGGCATCATGCCGGGACGCATCCACAAGCAGGGCCATGTGGGAGTAGTCAGCCGCAGCGGCACGCTTACTTACGAAGCCGTAGATCAACTCACCCGCCTGGGCATCGGCCAATCCACCTGCATCGGCATCGGCGGCGACCCCATCATTGGGACCTCCTTCCTCGACGCCATCAAATTATTCAACGACGACCCCGACACCCACGCCATCATTCTAATCGGCGAAATCGGCGGCAACGCGGAAGAGCGCGCCGCCGAATTCATCAAAGCCAACGTAAAGAAACCAGTCGTGGGATTCATCGCCGGGCAAACCGCTCCGCCAGGCCGCCGCATGGGCCACGCGGGCGCCATCATCAGCGGCGGCCAGGGCGCCGCCAAAGACAAATACGCCGCCATGTCCGCCGCCGGAATCAAGTGCGTAGAAACCCCGGCCGACCTGGGCTCGACCATGGCGGCCGCCCTAAAAAGTTGACTCTATTCTTGCAGCGGCCGCCTTCTGAGACGGACGCTTTTCGCCAGCCGAACCGCTGCCGAAATTTTCAAAAGTTCCAGGAGGAAATTGTTTCGTGTCCATCGAACGCACTTTTGCAATCATCAAACCGGACGCCGTAGCCGCCAATCAACAAGGCGAAATTCTCGCGCGCATCCACAAAGCAGGCTTCAAACTAGTGGCGATTAAATCGATGCGCCTCACGAAAGAAGAAGCCGGCGGCTTCTACGCGGTCCACAAAGCCCGCCCATTCTTCGGCGAACTCACCGATTTCATGAGTTCCGGAAAAATTGTGGCCATGGTGTTGGAAGCCGAAGGCGCCATCACCAAGTGGCGCGACGCCATGGGCGCCACCGACCCCCAAAAAGCCGCTCCTGGCACCATCCGGCACGATCTGGGCACCAGCATCGGCACTAACTGCACGCACGGCTCCGACGCTCAAGAAACCGCCGCGTTCGAAATCGGCTATTTTTTTGCCGGCCTCGAGCTCATCTAAATCCAAGCGTTGCGTCCCATACCTTGAAGGCCCATCCGTGCCATTTTGCAAAGCGAGGAACTCATGAACTTCACAATTCACGCAACGAGAACCCTCTTCATCGTTGCCCTGCTGTTCGGCGCGAACCTCCCTGCGGCGCTGGCGCAGTCGGCCGCGTACGGCCCGCATCTTTGGGATAAACCGCTCGATCCCGCCATCTTCGAGCAGCGCGTCAACGACCATCTGGCGCTCGCGCAAAAGTCCCTCGACCAACTCCTCGCCGCAAAAGGTCCGCGCACCGTGGAAAACACCCTCGCCCTGTACGACGATGCCGTCGAGCAAATCGACACCACCGGCAACCAGTCCGGCCTGATGCAGATTGTCAGCCCGGACGCCGCCATCCGCGATCGCGCCCAAGCCATGATTCAGAAAGCCAGCGCCGCGGGCACCGCGCTCTCCCTCAACACCGCCGTATACCAGGCGCTCTCCAGCATGGACGTTTCCGCCGTGGACCCGGCCACGCAATACTACGTAAAACGCACTCTTCTCGAATTTCGTCTCTCCGGCGTCGACAAAGACGAGGCCACCCGCGCCAAAATCAGATCGCTGAACGACGACATCATCAAACTCGCCTCGCAATTTCAACGCAACATCCAGGAATCCCAGCTCAAGGTAACCGTCAAGGATCCCGCCGAACTCGCGGGCCTTCCCGCCGATTTCATCGCCCGCCACAAACCCGCCGCCGACGGCGCCATTACCCTCACCAGCGATAGTCCTGACGTAATTCCAGTCTTGAAATTCGCCACCAACCCGGACCTGCGTCACCGCGTCTACCTCGCTTACAACAACCGTGCCTATCCGCAGAATTCTCCGGCCCTCACCGACCTGCTAAAAAAGCGCGACGAGCTCGCCAATCTGCTCGGCTACAAACACTGGTCGGACCTCAACGCCGCCGACAAAATGGCTGGCAACTCGCAAACCATCAGCCACTTCATCGACCAGATCGATGCCGCCTCGCGGCCCTCAGCTGACCGCGAATACCAAATGCTGCTTGCGCTAGCCAGAAAAGATCAGCCTGGTTTAGCCGCCATCTCCATGCAGGACCGCCAATATTATTTTGAACAGTTGCGCAAGACGGCCTTCGATTTCGATTCGCAATCCGCCCGCCCGTATTTTCCCTACGACCGCGTGCAGCAGGGCATCCTCGACGTCGCCAGCAAATTATTCAATGTCACGTTCCGCCCCGCCAAGGATGCGGTCACCTGGGATCCCTCCGTCGACGCTTTGGACGTCTTCGATGGTGACAAGCAACTCGGCCGCATCTATCTCGACATGCATCCCCGCCCCGGCAAGGATCAGTGGTTCAGCTCTGATCCCATCCTCGACGGCAAGCGCGGCCAGCAACTCCCGGAAGTCTCCCTGATTTGCAATTTCGCCGGCGGTAAGCCCGGAGATCCCGGCCTGATGGAATACGGCGACGTCACCACGTTCTTTCACGAGTTCGGTCACTTGATGCACTGGATTTTTCAAGGTCAGCAAAAATGGGCCGGCTTCGGCGGCAATCTAGAAAGCGATTTTGTCGAAGCCCCGTCGCAAATGTTGGAAGAGTGGATGCACGACCCGAAGGTGCTGGCCACCTTCGCCCGCAACTACCAAACCAACGAACCCATTCCCGCCGAGCTCGTCGCCCGCGCCAATCGCGCCGACGCTTTCGGCCGTGGCCTTTGGGCCCGCATCCAGCTCGTCTACACCACGGTGTCTTTCGATCTCCACAACACCCCGCCCGATCCCGCGCAGATCGAAAAAATCTTCCCCGCTGAACTCAAACGCTTCATGCCCTACACTCCGGTCGTCGGCGATCACCAGTTCGCCTCTTTCGGTCACCTCACCGGCTATTCCTCCGCCTATTACACCTATTTGTGGGACAAAGTCATCGCCCAGGATTTTTACAGCAAATTCGACCACAGCAATCTGCTGGCCCCGGAAGTAGCCTTGCGCTATCGCACCACGGTCCTCGAAAAAACCGGCGCTATGCCCGCCAACGACTTAGTTACAAATTTCCTCGGCCGTCCGCAATCCATCGACGCCTTCGTCATCTGGATGAACGAAGAATTTAAGTAAGTGTTTTGTAGGGGCACAGCGTGCTGTGCCTCATCCTGGCGAGATTGCAAAACCCATCGCCGCCGGGGTTTTCCGTCGCAACTACCGCCCCGTCACCGACCCAAACGAAACCCAATCATTCCCGTCGAACTTAATCAAAAACAACTGCGAAATGGGTTGGTAATCCGTAGCCGAAGTCTTAATCCGGATCCCCGGCCGCAACATTCCCAACTCCAAATCCAGACTCGCCGCCTGCTTTATCACATTCGCCCGCGTCAAATCGTCCCCACATTTTCTCAACACTTCCACCAGCACCTGCGCGCGCTCGTAACCCGACAGATTATTCTGATCCCGCAAGCTGGCGTCAGAATTATATTTGTTCATCCACGCCAAGAATTCCCGCACCGCCGGATCGTTTTCCGCGCCGGGCCGCAGCCAGCCCTTCGACCGTGCATTACAAATAATTCCCGTCGCCGCGCGCAAACCCGCGGGATCCAGAAACGCCGCAATCGAAAGCGAAGCATTCGGAATAAACTGCAAAGGATGCCAGTCCGCATCAAAAGCCGCGCGAATCGCCGCGGTAGCAAATTTCCCCACCGACATATTCAGAAACATATCCGCGTCAGACTTTTTCAATTCCGCAATATGCTCTTCGATCGCCGCATCGCCATCCCGGTAAGCCACCTCCTTCACGATCATCCCGCCGGCCTTGTCGCCAAGTCCCTCGTGAATCCCCGCCAAATATTCCCGCCCGGTATCGTCGTCCCCATAAAGTACGCCGATCTTCGCCCCCGGCTTACTCTGCAAAATCCATTTCGCGTAAACGACGCCCTCCATGCGAAACGTCGCAAAAAGTCCCATGGTCCAGGGAAAATGTCCCGCATCATCAAAAAGCGCCGAACTGGACTGCACAAAAAGCTGTGGCACCTTCCTCTCATTCAAATAATCCCGCGCCGCCAGATTTCCCTCCGTCCCAAACGAACTAAACATCAGCAACACGCCATCCCGCTCCACCAATTTCCGCGTCAATTCCGTCGAGCGCTCCGCGATCTCCGCTCCCGAAGCCGCCCCTAGATCCTCGCTCACAAAATTAATCTTTCGCCCGTTCACGCCGCCGCGCTCGTTCACCATCCGAAAATAAGCCGCCTCCGCCCTGCCCACCGCCCCATAGTCCTTAGCCCAACCTGTATACGGCGATACATTCCCAATCTTAATTTCCGTATCCGACGCGCCAGCATCGTATTTCTTCTGCGCCCAGGCCGGCCCCGCAAACAAAACCCCAGCCAAAAGCATCGCACCCGCAATCTTCACCGTAAACTTGTTCACCGTCTGAATTCCTTTCGAGCGGACTCTTTCCTTTGTAGCGGCGCAGCATGCCGCGTCCCATCTCGGCAAGATCAAAACACAACTACGAACCGGAATCGAATATAAATTACAATTACAGCGTGTTCCCCCTCCGCGAACTGGGCCGCACCCTCCTGATCCTAGCCGCTCTCCTGGCCGCCGTAGGGGCCTCCCTCTATTTCTCCGGCCGCCTCCCGTTCCGCCTCGGCAAACTCCCCGGCGACATCGTACACCGCACCCCCCACACCACCTTCTATTTCCCCATCGTAACCTGCCTAATCCTAAGCGCCGCCCTCTCCCTCCTCCTCTGGCTGATTTCCCACTTCCGCCGCTGAACGCGCCTAAGCCTCAGCCCTAATCTCCACTCGTTGCAAAACGCCGATGCTAAAGACCCAACAAAATTGGGGCGCCCGCTCGCGCCACCGTCTTGACATCACAGCCGGTTGTAATATATCGTGATATATCACACGAAGTCGTCCGCCATCTGCAAGGAGGTTCACCGAATGCCCCGCACTGCCAAACTCTTTATGAACGGCCGCAGCCAAGCCGTGCGTCTTCCCTCCGAATTCCGCTTCTCCTCGCAAGAAGTCCACATTCGCAAAGATGCCGAAACCGGCGACATAATTCTCTCCAGCGTCCCCAATTCCTGGGACGAGATCTTCGCCCTGGCCGACTCCGCGGAAGTCCCCAAGGATTTCCTGGCCCACCGCGATCGTCGCCGCCCTAAAAAGCCCCGCCTTTAAGACCAACCGCCCATGCCCCGCTTCATGCTGGACACCAACACCGTCAGCTATGCCCTCCGGGGAAACCCGCCCGTCGCGCGCGAGCGCCTCCGTAACGTTCCCATGGCCCAAGTTTGCATCTCGGCAATCACTGAAGCCGAACTCCTCTCGGGCCTAGCCCTAAAGCCCCAAGCCACAAAATTAGCCGCCTCCGTAGCGCAATTCCTCCTCGGCGTAACCGTCCTCCCGTGGGACTCGAACGCCGGCAGATCCTACGCCACGCTCTATTCTACGTCCCGCAAACACGGCCGCTCCCTCACCACCCTCGATCTCCTCGTCGCCGCCCACGCCCTCTCCGCCGGCGTCACCCTAGTCACCAGCGATCGCGCCTTCCACAACCTCCGCCCCTCCCTCCCCCTCGCCGACTGGACCAAGCCCCATTGAATCGCCATTCGGTAAAACTTCACTCCGTCGTCGATTCAGAAGCCACGATGCTATATTGGGTTCATGCTGATCGATTTATTTGCGGACCAGCTGGGCGTCTACTCGAATTGGCCCCCTTTATCTGATTGAGGCCATGCCCCTTTTAAGTAATTGATTGACAAACAGTACCTATACGCTATAACATGCCATGGTTCGCGATCTTCCAGCCCGCTCCATCCCTCGCCGTCGCAACCTCCTGCGCCGCTTCGCCAAATCATTGACTCATTATCTTATTACTTCGCGCTCCTCCCACGGAACGCGCATCACGGGTCAGGTCACATGAGCCAGCTCACCTTCAACCTCATGCCCCAGCGCCGCATTCTCACTGTCAGCGAACTTACCGGCAAAGTCCGCGACCTGCTGGCCAAGAACTTCACGGACATTTGGGTGGAAGGCGAAATCTCCAATTGCCGCCCCGCGCAATCCGGGCATATCTATTTCACGCTGAAAGATGATCGCGCGCAGGTGCGCTGCGTCTTTTTCAAACAGCAGCAGCGCGGCATCAAGTTTCGTCCGGAAGACGGCCTGCATGTCACCGTGCGCGGCTCGCTCAGCGTTTACGAATCGCGCGGCGAATATCAGATCTACGTGGAAACTATCGAGCCCGTCGGACTCGGCGCGCTGCAACTCGCCTTTGAGCAACTCAAGAAACGCCTCGAAACCGAAGGCCTGTTCGCACAAGAAAGAAAAAAGCCGCTCCCGCTTCTCCCCAGCCGCATCGGCCTGATTACTTCGCCCAGCGGCGCCGCCGTCCGCGACGTTATCCGCATCCTGCGCCGCCGCTTTCCCAACGTTTGCTTGACGCTTTACCCCGTGCGCGTCCAAGGTGACGGCTCGGCTACGGAGATCGTCAAAGCGCTGAAGTTTTTCAATCAGAGAAAATTCGTCGATGTGCTGATCCTCGCGCGGGGTGGCGGCTCGCTGGAGGATCTGTGGGCCTTCAACGAAGAAATTCTCGCGCGTGCCATCGCCGATTCCATCATCCCGGTGATTTGCGGAGTGGGCCACGAAACTGATTTCACCATCGCCGACTTCGTCGCCGACGTGCGCGCCTCCACGCCCTCCGCCGCCGCCGAACTGGTCGTCCAAACGCGCCGCGAATTCGACAAGCACATCGCCGACCTCCGCGAAACCATCGCCAGCCTGATTCGCTACCGCCTCCTCGAATCTTCCCGCCGTGTCCACGAACTCGCCGGCCGCCGCGGTTTCCGCCGCCCGCTCGATCTCCTCCGCCAGCAGCGCCAGCGCGCCGACGAAATGACTTCCCGCCTGGCCCAAGGCCTGCGCGCTCGCCTCGAACAATCCCGCAAACGCTTCACCACCGCGCACGTTCGCATCGTCTCTTTCGACTTCCGCATGAAGATCGCCGCCTTCCGCCTGCGGCTGGATAGACGAAGCGCGGAACTCGGCGTCCGCAGCGAACGCCTCCTGCGCGCCAAACGCGAACGCTTCGAGCGCTTCGTACTCCAACTCAACGAGCGCAGCCCGCTAAAAGTCCTCGAACGCGGTTACGCCATTGCCACCGACGCCGCCGGCAACATCTTAAAATCCGTTGAGAATGTAAATTTAGGCGACGCGGTAAAAGTCCAACTCCGCCACGGCCAACTCACCGCCGAAGTGAAAAGGAAATCCGATGAGTAGGAACGCGATTCTACTCGTCGTTGGACGAGGACGCTACCTTTAGGACGGCGAGGAAGGCTTCTTGCGGAATGTCCACCTGGCCGACGCGTTTCATGCGCTTTTTGCCTTCTTTTTGTTTTTCGAGGAGTTTGCGTTTGCGCGAAATGTCGCCGCCGTAGCATTTGGCCAAAACGTTTTTGCGGATGGCGGAAACGGTTTCGCGAGCGATTACGCGGCTGCCAATGGCGGCTTGAATGGGCACGTCAAACATTTGGCGGGGGATCAATTTGCGCAAACGCGTGACCAGGTCGCGTCCGCGGTCGTAGGCAAATTCGCGGTGAATAATCAGCGCCAGCGCGTCGACAGGTTCGCCGCCGACCAGCACATCCAACTTGACCAGATCGGATTCGCTGTACCCGGCCAAATGGTAATCGAGCGAGGCGTAGCCGCGTGAAACGCTTTTCAGGCGATCGTAGAAATCGAGCACGATTTCATTCAACGGCAGTTCGTAGGTCAGCATCACGCGCGTGGGCGACAAGTACTCCATATTTTTCTGCACCCCGCGTTTTTTCTGGCACAGCTGCAGAATGTTGCCGACGGAATCAACGCTGGTAATGATCATGGCCTTGATGATGGGCTCTTCGATTTTGGAAATGTCGCTGGGATTGGAAAATTTTCCCGGGCTGTCAATTTCCGCAACTTCACCGGTCACGCGCGTTACGCGATACAGCACGCTCGGCGCGGTGATGATCAAATTCAGCCCGAATTCGCGCTCCAGCCGCTCTTGTACAATTTCCATGTGCAAGAGTCCGAGAAAGCCGCAGCGGAAACCGAAACCGAGCGCCACGGAATTTTCCGGCTCGTAAAAAAAAGCCGCGTCGTTCAGCTGCAATTTGCCAAGGGCGTCGCGCAGCGGTTCGTATTCATTGGCCAGCACGGGAAACAAGCCGGCGAAGACCATGGGCTTGATAGCTTCAAATCCCGGCAGCGCCGCCACCGGCCGCGCCGCTTCAACCACGGTGTCGCCCATGCGCGCATCGGCCACGCGCTTGATATTCGCGACGATGAAACCCACGTCGCCGGCCTCAAGCTCTTCGAGCGCCACGGGTTTAGGGGTGAGCGTCCCGAGTTGCTCGACTTCGTAGGTGTCGTTGCCAGCCACCAGCTTTATTTTTACGTGGTTGGTCAGCCGGCCTTCCATCACGCGAACGAGCACCACGGCGCCGCGATAAATATCGAACCAGGAATCGAAAATCAGCGCCTGCAGAGGGTTTTCGGCATTGCCTTTTGGCGGAGGAATTCTCTTTACGATGGCTTCCAGAACATCTTCGACGCCGAGTCCGCTCTTGGCGCTGATCATCAACGCATCGTCGGCGGAAATGGCCAGTACGCTTTCGATCTGTTCTTTGACAACCTCGGGCTGCGCGGCGGGCAAATCAATTTTGTTGATCACCGGCAAAATGGTGAGATTGTGTCCCGCAGCGAGAAAAGTATTCGCGACGGTTTGCGCCTCGACGCCCTGGCTGGCGTCGACCACCAGCAAAGCACCCTCGCACGCAGAAAGCGCGCGGGAAACTTCGTAGGAAAAATCGACGTGGCCCGGCGTGTCGATCAGATTCAGGCGGTAGGTATTTCCGTCTTTCGCCAGGTAGTGGAGCCGAATGCTTTTTGCTTTGATGGTAATGCCGCGCTCGCGTTCGAGATCCATCGAGTCGAGAATTTGCTCGTGCCCGCTCATTTCGCGAGAGGTTAGCGCGCCGGTCATTTCCAGCAGGCGGTCGGCGAGCGTGGATTTTCCGTGGTCGATGTGCGCAATGATGCAGAAATTGCGGATGAATTGTGGATCCATTTACCTTTTTTAGCCGGCGGGATTTTCTCTGTACAACGGCCTCCGCGCGGGAATTGCCGGCGGGCCTGCTCGCTGCGGCAGCCGCACTGCAGCGCAAAAACCGTGCCGTGTAAACCATCAGTTTGCCATAAATTGGAGACTGCGTCAGCTTAAGAGCGAGGCTTCTCGCCGGTGATTGGAAGGCGAATTTATCATTTACGAGAGCGAGGACGCGAGAGTAAGGAGTTTTTTAGGTGGCGATAAGTAGTTAGGGAGGATACTCGAGGTTATGGAGATTCATTGCGCGCGTTGCGGTGCTTTGATGAGTTGCAATCCCGCGGGAGATTGCTGGTGCAAGGAACTGCCGCACAGCCGGATGCGAGAGGGCAATGCCGCGGCGCTGAAATCCAGCCAAGCCGGGGCCCAGCATGCGGCGACGCTACAAGAGTCAACGGCGACCGGTTGCTTGTGCCGCGCGTGTTTGCAGCAGGATTTGCGGGCGCAAGGGCTTCTCGGTGGGAGCTCGGGGTGAACTCAAGTAACCCGCATAGGTCCTCTCGGCGAACATCCTACCGTGTTAAATACTGCATGCCCCAGGAGGCGTTTTTTGCCCGGTTTCTGGCGGGGGTATATAGTTAAAACGGGTCGGCTGCGCACGCTCTCCCAGCACAAAACGAGCGGATGAATCCATCCGCGCAAAAGTAACTTCTTGGAACGGGAGCCCACGAAAAAAACGGGTTCCGTCAAAAGGGTATCGCCACGAATGGCCGCAGACGTCAGCAAAAATCTGGATCGCGCGAAGCGGTTCCTCGAGAAAAATCGCGTCGAAGACGCCATCGAAGCGTACCTTGCAGTGCTGGCGGACGCCCCGCAGCACCAGGAGGCCACGCAGGCACTGGGAGATTTGTACGCGCGCAGGGAACAGCCTGACCGTGCGGCGGATTATTACGGTAGATTATTTGATCTGCTGATCGAGCCAAAGGACGAGACCAAAGCGCTGGCGATTTACAACCGCTTTCTGCGCAGCGGACCTTTGCAGCAGCCTCCGGAACGCATCGCGCGTTACGCTTTCCTGCAACAAAAACAGAATCGCGGCGACGAAGCCATCGAGCAGTATACAAAAGCCGCGGAGCTATTCACGACGGCGTCGCGGGAAGAGGACGCACTATTTTGCTGGGAACGGATTGCTTTGCTCGATCCGGAAAATCTGAAGCGGCAATTGCGCCTGGCGGAAGCGGCGGAGCGCATCGGAAAAAATGCGTTGGCGGCGCGGGCCTTTTTGCGCACGGGGCAACTGGCGACTGCGAGCGGCTCCGCCGGCGATGCCTTGAAGTTTCTGGGCCGCGCGTACCGGTTGGCGCCGCAGGAGCGCAGCGTGGGCCTGCTGTATGCGGATGCGAAACTCAAGGCCGGCGCGGCGGCGGAAGCAGCGCAATTACTCGAACCTTTTGCCGCGACGGAAAGCGATGTGGCGTTCCTCGATCTTTACGGGGATGCGCTGACGCGCGCGGGGCAACTGGACCGGGCGCGAGAAGTGCTGGACCGGCTGCTGCGGGAAAAAAACGAAGGGGTGGCGCGGCTTTTTGAGTTAGCGGACTGCTACGCGGCGGCGCAGCAAGACGGCAAGGCGGTGGAAATATTTTTGACGCTGAAACGAAGGATGTTCGCGGACAAGCGGCACAACGAATTTGCTTCGTTAATGGACGGCGTGGCGGCCAAGCATCCGCAATCGCAGGCGGTTCTGGAATTCTGGGCGTCGCTGTACAACGAATTGAACCGCGAATCGCAGTACTTCGAGATATTGATCAAATTATTCGACGTGTATTTGAATTCCGGAAATATTGCCAAGGCCGCGGAAGCCATCGAGCGGCTGGTGGACATTGACGCGTACGATTACCGGAACCAGGAACGGCTGGAAGCGTTGCGCGGCAAGGTGGACGAAGGATTTGTGAATCGCGTGGCGAGCCGGCTAGCGAGATCGGCGGGCAACTCGGCGCCGCCTACCACGCAACCGCAAGCCGCGCCGAGCCACGTAACGGAAGCGCCGCTGGCGGTAACGGAAGAAGGCCGCAAACTGCAGGCGCTGGACGATTTGATCGTGCAAACGGAAATTTTTCTGCAGTACTCGCTGCAGAACAAGGCGCTGGATCGTTTGCAGAAAATTGCCGCGATGTTTCCCGGCGAAGAAACGCGGAACGCGCGGTTGGCGAATCTGTATCAGCTGGCGAACTGGTCGCCGCCGGCGAGCGCCACAAAGAAAATCGAGACGCCGCCAGCATTTCAGGCGCCGCTGGCGCCCCCTCCACCGCCAGTAGAAAGTCCGGCGGCGCAGATAACCGGAAAGACCGGGGCGTACAGCGCGGAAACACTGCGCGACTTGGCGAAGATTTCCGAGATCAATCAGAAAATATTCCGCCAGCAAACGCCACGCGCGATGCTGAACACCGCGGTCAACGAAGTGGGGGCATATCTGCGTGTGACGCGCGCTCTGGCGATGGTGGGTGCGCCGGGCCGACCGCCGGAGATGGCGGCGGAATTTTGCACGCACACGGTCAAGCCGGCGCCGGGAGCGCAGGTGGTATTTTTGCTGGCGCACATGGAGAAGGCGCAACCGGATGAACTTGGCGGATTGGTGGTGGAAGCGACGGAGGGCTCGATTTTGAGCGAATTGGGCCTCGAGACGGCGCTTGGAGTGATGATCACCGACAAGGAAACGCAAACTCCGGCGGGCATGTTGATTGTGGGACATGCGCAAGCGCGTCAGTGGCGGGCGAATGAGGCCTATTTTTTGCAGGCCATCGGCGACCAGATGCTGATGAGCGTGAGCCACACGCGGCTGCGCTCGCTGGTGCGGCGGATGGGAGTTTCGGACGAACGCACGGGATTGCTGAGCCGGAGTTCGTATCAGAGTTGTCTGTTGACCGAAGCGGACCGCGCGCGTACGCAAAGCACGCCGTTGTCTTTAGCCATCTTACAGATCGATCATGGCGCGGAGCTGGTGCGCAATCAAGGAGAACCGCAAATGGAGCGGTTTCTCGAGCAATTGGCGCGATCGCTGCAGCCGATGGTGCGGCAGAACGATGTGGCGATTAAATATACGTCGTGGTCGCTGGCATTTATTTTGCCGGATACGAATTTGCCGGGGGCGCAGAATCTGGCGGATAAGTTGCTGCGCGCGGCGTCCGGGTTGCGGCCGCCGTGGGATGCGACACAGATCACCTTGAGCGCGGGGATTGTGGAGGCGGTGGCCAAGCCGGATTATGACAGCGAGGATATCGTTACGGATTTGATCAATCGCGCAGAGTTTTCGATGGAAGAGGCTCGGAAACGCGGCGGAGATACCGTAGTGGTGCAGGAAACGCCGAAGGTTTGAAATTCTGGAAAGGTCGCGCGGGAAAATTGAATATGAGCGTGGCTCGAACATCTAGAGCTACGCAGTTTTAACGGGAGAAAAATCATTTATGTTTCCTACGGATGTGGTGATTGTGGCTGGGGCGCGAACGCCGATGGCGCGGTATACGGGGGCGTTCTCGGAGGTGAGCGCGATTGAGTTGGCGGCGATTGCGTCGAAAGAGGCGATTCGGCGGTCGGGCGCGGATGCGGGAGAGTTTGATCACGCGATTTTCGGGAATGTGATGCAGACCAGCGTAGATGCGCTTTATGGTGCGCGGCATGTGGGATTGAAGGCCGGTTTGAAAATTGAAACGCCGGCGGTGACGGTCAACCGGCTTTGCGGGTCGGGCATTGAGGCCATTTCCCAGGCGGCGCAGCGGTTGCTGCTGGGCGAGGCGACGATGGTTTTGGCCGGCGGAATGGAGAACATGACGCAAGCTCCGTTTGTGATTCGCGGGGCGCGGAATGGTTTGAAATTGGGCGGCGGAACGTTGGAAGATTCGTTGATGGCGGGATTGACGGATACGTATTGCGGATTGCCAATGGCGCTAACAGCGGAGAAATTGGCGGGAGAGAAAGGTATTACGCGGCGCGATGCGGATGTTTATGCGCTGCGGAGTCAGCAACTGGCGGATGCGGCTTACAAGGCGGGACGGATTCAGGAGGAGTTGGTGCCCGTGGAAGTGAAGCACGGAAAGAAAACGATTTTGGTAGCGGAGGATGATCACCGTCGGCCGGAGACGACCCTCGAGATTTTGGAGAAATTGCCGTCGTCGTTCAAGAAGGATGGAATGGTTACGGCGGGGAATGCCAGCGGGATTGTGGATGGGGCGGCCGCGGTGGTGGTTACGCGCGAGGCGATTGCGAAAGAGCGCGGGCTAAAACCGATTGGGAGAATTATTTCGTGGGCTACAGCCGGTGTGGATCCCAGCATTATGGGGATCGGGCCGGTGCCGGCCACGCAGAAGGCTTTGAAATTGGCGGGGTTGACGATTGCGCAGATGGATCGCGTGGAAGTGAATGAGGCGTTTGCGGCGCAGTATTTGGCGGTGGAGAAGGAGTTGGGATTGGTGCGCGATAAGACGAATGTGAACGGCGGGGCCATCGCGTTGGGGCATCCGCTGGGGGCTTCGGGAACGCGGTTAGTGATTACGCTGTTGAATGAATTGCGGCGAAATGGTTTGCGGTATGGGTTGGCGACAGCTTGCATTGGGGGCGGGCAGGGGATCGCGATGATTATCGAGGCGATTCACAATTAGCACCGGAGGCGGCGTGACACTTGGGTAGTACGGTTCTGCTACACTTTTGAGTTGCGAAGGGGCTGGAAAGTAACGCAGTCGCTGTGGCCTGGGCAAGCTGGGCGCAGCATGCTGCGCCCCTACAAAGAAATTCCACTGCGAGGTATGAATGGCGATTCAGAAAGTTGGCGTGGCGGGGTGCGGGTTGATGGGTGCGGGGATCGCGCAGGTCTGCGCTGCGGCGGGATTTACTACCGTGGCGCGGGAGGTTGCGCCGGAGTTGGTCGAGAAGGGTCTTAAGGGGATCGAGAAAAATTTGGCGCGGTTGGTGGAGAAGGGGACGATTACCGCGGCGGTTTCGGGGGAAATTCGCGGCCGGCTTACTGGGACTACCGCCATTGATGACCTGCAGGATTGCGATTTGGTGATTGAGGCGATTATTGAGCAGTTGCCGGCGAAGCGGGAGCTTTTTGCGACGCTGGACATTATTTGTCCGGCGACTACGATTTTTGCGAGTAACACTTCTTCGTTGACGATTACGGAAATTGCCGCGGCCACGAAACGGCCACAGCGTTTTGTAGGATTGCATTTTTTTAATCCGGTGCCGGTGATGAAGCTGGTGGAAGTGGTGCGCACGATCGCCACCGAGCCGGCGGTGTACGAGGAGATGGTGGCGTTTGGCGCGAAATTGGGGAAAACGCCGGTGCGGGCACACGACAGCACGGGATTTATCGTGAACCGCCTGCTGGTGCCTTATTTGCTGGACGCGATCCGGGCGCTCGAAGAGGGCGTGGGGTCGATTGAGGATATCGATAGTTCGATGAAGCTCGGTTGCGGTCATCCGATGGGGCCGTTGACGCTTTTGGATTTTGTGGGGCTGGATACTACCTATTACATCGCGAATATTATGTTCGAAGAGTTTCGCGAGCGGAGATTTGCCGCGCCGCCGTTGCTGCGGAGAATGGTTTTGGCAGGGTGGAATGGGCGGAAGAGTGGCCGCGGATTCTATGATTATTCGGACGCGCAGAATCCGAAAGCGATGAAGTATTAAGGAGCCATGGCTTACGAAAATATTCTTTACGAAGTGAATGACGGGATCGCGAGGATTACGCTCAATCGGCCGAAAGTGCTGAACGCACTGAATCGGCAGACGATTGAGGAGTTGCGGTCGGTGTTGATTGAGGCGCGCGAGGATGAGGCAGTTCGCGTTTTAATTTTGACGGGAGCGGGCGAGAAGGCGTTTGTGGCAGGCGCGGACATCGGCGAGTTGGCGCAGCAGACGCCGGTCCAGGGGAAAGAGTTTTCGCTGTTTGGGCAGGGCGTGTTTCATTTGCTGGAGACGATGGGGAAGCCGTCGATTTGCGCGATCAATGGATTTGCGTTGGGCGGCGGATGCGAATTGGCGCTGGCTTGTTCCATGCGCATTGCCAGCAAGACAGCGCGGTTGGGGCAGCCGGAAGTGAAGCTGGGAATTCTGCCTGGCTACGGAGGGTCGCAACGATTGGCGAGATTGTGCGGAAAGGGCGTGGCGCACGAATTGTGTTTGACGGGCGAGATGATTTCCGCGGAAGAGGCGTTGCGGATTGGGCTGGTGAATCACGTTTTTGAGGCGACGGAGCTCTTGCCTGCGGCAGAAGCGATGGCGAAAAAAATTATCGCCAACGCGCCGCTGGCGGTGAAGTACGCGATGGAAGCGATTGAGCGCGGGTTTGAAATGCCGCAGGAGGAAGGATTATTTTTGGAGGCGACGCTGTTCGGGTTGGCGTGCGCAACGGAAGATATGCGCGAGGGGACGAGAGCGTTCCTGGAGAAGCGGCCGGCGAAGTTCGTTGGGAAGTAGAGGAAGTGGCGGCCATTGAGAAATTAAGGGAAAGAGCGGGCGATTTGTAAACTATGACGGAGAAATTGGTGCCGGGGAAGATCGATGGCGGGTTAAGCGCGGCGGGATTGCGCTTTGGGATTATCGTGAGCCGGTTTAACAGTTTTATCACCGAGAGGTTGCTGGCGGCGGCGGTGGATGCTTTGGAGCGCGCTGGGGCAGTTGGCGCAGATGTGGATGTGGTGCACGTGCCGGGAGCGTTTGAGCTGCCGCTGGCGGCCAAAAAATTGGCCCTGACGGGGCGGTACGATGCGTTGGTTTCCATTGGCTGTGTGTTGCGCGGCGCGACCTCGCACTATGACTACGTCTGTTCGGAGACTTCGCGGGGACTACAGCTCGCGCAAATGGATACTGGCGTGCCGGTGATTTTTTGCGTGCTGACGTGCGACACGCTTGAGCAGGCCATCGACCGGGCAGGGTTGAAGGGCGGGAACAAAGGATTTGAGGCGGGGCTGGCGGCGATTGAGATGGCGCGGCTCTCGCAGAAATTGCGCGCTCCGGGAACCGCTGCGGCAACGTCCGGCGCGACAGTTGGCGCAACAATTGGCGCAACTCGGCGGAAGAAATAATGTCGCTGCGCTCGAAGTCGCGTGAGTTTGCGATGCAGATGCTGTTTCAGTGGGATATGAGCCAGCAGGCGCCGGTGAAATTGGAGGCGAATTTTTGGAAGAGCGCCAAGGCCGCGGATAGTACGCGGGTGTTTGCGAACCGGTTGCTGGAGGGCGCTACGTCGCAATTGGCCGTGCTCGATGAGCTGATTACGCGGAATTCCGAGAATTGGAAATTTGAGCGGTTGAGCGCCATTGACCGGGCGATTTTGCGGCTGGGGATTTACGAGTTGCGATTCACGGATACACCCTACAAAGTGGTGATGAACGAGTGCGTGGAGTTGGCGAAGAAATTTTCTTCGGAGGATGCGGGGGCGTTTGTGAATGGGATCTTGGATGCGGTCTACAAGGAAACGAAAGTAAAGAGTGAGGACGCTGTGAACGCGATGGCGGCGGAAAAAGCGGCGGCGGAAGTGGACGAGTAGCGTCTAAATGCTTCAAGGCCAGGACGGAAGCCCGCCCTATACGAAAGCCGCCCGGATTGCGCCCGGCGGCTTTTGCATTTTAGCCGGCGAAATTTTAGACGCGAATGGTGCCTTCAAAAACTTTTACGGCGGCGCCGCTGACGCGCGGCACCAGTTTTTTGTTGGACTGCGAGACTTCCACTTCGATCTGGCTGGGGCGGCCCATGTCCTGACCTTGCAGGATGTGCAGCGTGTGGGCTGGCGCTAGCTTGCCGTGTTTGACGAGGTACGCGCCGAGCGAGCCGGCGGAGGAGCCGGTGGCGGGATCCTCGTAGAGTCCCCAGGGGAGCATGCCGCGGCATTGCGCGTGGGAATTTTCGCCGAGCGCGAAACAGTAGGCCATAGTGCCGTTTTTCCCGAGGACTTCGCGCAGCGCGGTCATGTTCATGGCGATTTTGCCCAGGGCGACGCGATTTTTCAGCGGGACCATTAGATTGAAGATACCCGTCGAAACGTATTCCGGCTGCAATTGCGGATGAAAATCGTTTGTCGCAAGTCCTAGCGCGGCGGCCAACGTCTTTTTGTTTATTTTTGCGGGCCGGAACTTGGCTTCCAGTTGCGTCATGGTCACGCGCTGCGGGCGGCCGTCTTTGAAGCGAATTTCCACCGGGAGAATGCCCGCGCCGGTTTGCTGCATGATGTGCACGCCGCCTTCTTGCGCGGGGACTACGCCGAGTTCGGCGAGCAGGAACCACGTGCCAACCACGGGATGGCCCGCTAATTTCAATTCTTGTTGCGTGGTGAAAATTCGCAGGCGAGCCAGCGCGCGGTCGTCGGTGGGTTTTTGCACGAAAACGGTTTCGGAAAGATTCATTTCGCGAGCGATGGCTTGCATTTCGTCGTTCGAGATGCCGTCGCCGTCGGTGAATACGGCCAGCGGGTTGCCTTCGAAGCGCGTGGTGGTAAAAACATCGAGTGTGTGGAAGCGATGGTTCATGGCTGGGTGTGGGTTGTCGCGTGTTGCAGTAATCAGAGGCTTTCGAGCTGGGCGACAGTCCTTTCGTTGGTGATGTTGCCAGTGTTCAATGTGGATTTCGGTTCGATCAGAACGATGTGAACTTCTTCGTCGGCGGCGGGGCAGTGTTCGACGCCGCGCGGGACGATCAGGAATTCGCCTTCGTTGATTACTGCCGTGCGATCACGGAATTGCATGCGCAGAGTGCCTTTGGTCACCAGGAACAGCTCGTCTTCGTTTTCGTGATGGTGCCAGATGAACTCGCCCTTCAGTTTTACGGCTTTGACGAGGCAATCGTTGACTTCACCGATGATGCGGGGATGGCAATAATCGGAAAACAGCGCGAACTTTTCGCGAAGGTTGACGGTGTGCATCAGGAAACCTCCAGAGCGTGGACCAGTTTGGTGACGACGGCCAGCGCTTGTTGCGTGGTTGCGCGGGTTGAGGTTTCCGAGTAGACGCGCAAAAGATTTTCCGTGCCGGAAGCGCGCACCATGACCCACCCGAGATCGGTGATATAAACTTTGATGCCATCCATATTTTCGCGGTGTGTGATGGGCCAGTCGCCCAGGGTTGTCGTTTTGTCGCTGGAAAAATGCGCGACAGCTTTTTCCTTTTGCGACGGTTGCACGTCGAGGTCGACGCGGCCGTAATGATATTCGCCAAATTCGGCGTGCAGTTCAGCCAGCAACTGGCCGAGGCTCTTGCCATGCCACGCCATCAGTTCGGCCAGAAATAGCGCGGAAACCGTGGCGTCACGTTCAGGCAGGTACAGGCTGGTGCCGATGCCGCCGCTTTCTTCGCCGCCGATCAAAATATTCTGTTCCAGCATCAGCTCGCAGATGTATTTGAAACCGATGGGGACTTCATGGAGCTTGCGGCCGAATTTCGCGCCGAGCTTGTCGATTAATTTGGTTACGGAGAAAGTTTTGGCTATGTCGCCGGGGAGATTGCGCGTGCCGGCGAGGTGCCAGACCAGCAGAGCGAAGATCTGGTGCGGGTTGATGAACGAACCGTCGCGGTCGATGGCGCCAATGCGGTCGCCGTCGCCATCGGCGCAGAAGCCGGCGTCGTATTTGCCGGCGAGAACAGCTTGGCGGAGCGCGTCGATGTGCGGCTCGATGGGCTCGGGATGGACGCCGCCGAAGCGCGGGTCGCGCGTGCCGCGGATTTCGTCGCAGGCAACGCCGTTGCGGGTGAAGAGATCTCGGAGCAGTCCGGCGGCGGAGCCGTGCATGACATCGGATACAAAGCGAAACTTGCTTTCACGCAGGCGTTTCCAATCAATCAGCTTTTCCAGCGCGTCCAGGTAAGGCGCTCGAGTTTCCAGCGGCTGAATCAGATTTTTTTGCGGGGGAAGCGGGCTGACCGGATTTTCCTGCACCCACACGAGCTCTTTTTCGATTTGTGCGACGATCGACGGCAACGCACTACTGCCGTAGCTGGCCTTGTACTTGATGCCGTTCCAAGTATAAGGATTGTGGCTCGCGGTGATCATCAGGCCGCCCGCGGCTTCGCGCTGCCGCACCAGCAGAGAAATCGCAGGCGTGGGGCAAGGTTGCGCCGCCAGGAAAACCGGCGTCCCGGTGGAGCTGATCACGGCGGCCAAGTCGGCGGCGATGCGGTCCGACGCAAAGCGGTGGTCGTACCCGATGAGCAGTCCTTTACGTGCGTCTTCGTTGCGCACCGCATAGCGCGCGATGGCTTGGGCCACGATGCGGGCATTGGCAAACGTAAAATCCTCGGCGATTACGCCGCGCCACCCGTCGGTGCCGAATTTGATGGAAGCCATGACCCACGATTATACGCGAAGGGAGAGAAGCTCCAACAGGCCGCATTGGACGGGAGTTTGGTCGAGCAGTCGTGCCCGAAAAGCGCCTGCCTCAGAAGGCGGCCGCTACAGCAGATCTTTGCGTTTATTGTGTTCCAGCCATTTCACGATTTGGCCGACGTCCTGCGCGCGGTCGCGCGGGCAAATGAGCAGGGCGTCTGGCGTTTCCACCACGACCAGGTCACGGACGCCGATGGCGGCTATGAATTTTGTGGGGCTCCAGAGGAAATTGCCTTGCGCGTCGATGGCGTGACCTCGAACTGCGCCGTCGAGTACATTCTCCCCGTGATTTTTAGCCAGCAACTCGTAAACGGCGGCCCACGAGCCGATGTCGCTCCAGCCGATTTGCGCGGGAATGACGAATACGCTCGGCGCACCGGTTTCACGCGTGGCCGGTTCAAGTATGGCGTAGTCCACGGAGATATTTTCCAGTTGTGGATAAATTTTCTTGAGCTTTGCGGCGTAACTGCTTTTGCCGATATGCGCGGCTAACTTTTCCAGCGCAGCCACCGTCTTGGGGACGTACTTTTTCAGATTGTCGAGAAATGTGGAGATGCGCCAGAAGAACATCCCGGCGTTCCACTCGTATTTTCCGGAGTCGAGATATTCCTGGGCCACGGCTTGGCGCGGCTTTTCCGTGAAGCGCCGAACGGCGAAAACGGCAAGACCCTGCGAGCGGAGGGCTTCTCCCATGCGTTCGATGTAGCCGAAACCGGTGTCCGGGCGCGTAGGAGGAATGCCCAGAACCACCATGCGTCCGGGATTGCGCGCGAGTTCGAGCGCCGCGTTCACGATCTTGCGATAGTTGGCGGCTTGTTCGATGTAATGATCGGCGGGAAGCACGGCAAGCAACGCGTCGCGGCCCTTTTCCGCGTGGCGAACGTGGATAGCCGCCAGCGCGATGGCGGCCGCGGTGTTGCGGCCGAGGGGTTCGCTGAGCACGCGTTTTTTTGCGCCAGTGGGAACCTGGCGTTTCACGGCGGTGGCTTGCTCGGTGTTGGTGACGGTCCAGATGTGATCGGCGGAGATGAGCGGGCGGAGCCGGGCGACAGTTTGTTCGAGCATGGTGGTCTTGCCGACGATGTTGAGGAGCTGCTTCGGCGTCCGCGTGCGGCTGCGCGGCCAGAACCGTGTGCCGCGGCCTCCGGCGAGGATTACGGCATGGACGGAAAGTTTTTCTTTGGGCATGGGGATTGCCGTTAAGCGAATAAAACTCTTTCTATTTCTTTCGGAGGCATTCCTATTCTCTTTAGGTCGGTGCGCAATTCGGACATATCCGGCACCGTTGAGCGAATGATGGATGTTGGTTCTTTCGGCGCAAAGGAAAAGTTTCCCAGCGAGGCGGGGATGAACCAGCATTCCCCCGCGTGATATTTCGATTGCTGGCCTTGCCACTCGATTGCGCCAGTTCCAGACAGAATGACGATTACTTCGAAGCGGGCGACGTTGGATTGCAAATCGATCCGCGCGTTGAAACCTTGGCGTGCGGCGGAAAAAAAGGGGCAGGCGGCTAAAAGGTGGCCGGCTTGGTTGCCAAGCAGGGGCGCAGCATGCTGCGCCCCTGCAAAGTCTCCCGGGTGGGAATGGAGCACGCGGCCGCCTCCGAGCGTTTTCGCAAAGTCCGTCACTTCCAGGGCTTTTTCGATGTGCAGTTCGCGTGGGTTGCCGTGGGCGTCGATGCGTCCGTAATCGTAAACGCGGTAGGTCAAATCAGAATATTCCTGGATTTCGCAGAGGATCATGTTCGGGCCAATGGCGTGAGGCGTGCCCGCGGGAATGAAAAACGTGTCGCCGGGCTGCACGGGGTGAGACTCGAATAATTCTTCCACGGTGTGAGCGACCAACGCTTCCAGAAACTGCTCGCGAGTCACGCCCGGTTTCAGGCCAATTAAAACTTGCGCATCCGGCTGGGCGGAAACCGCGTGCCACATTTCGGTTTTCCCGCGGCCGCCCGCGGCTTGTTCGTTGGCGGAGGCGTAGGCGTCGTCGGGATGGACCTGGACGGAGAGTTTATCCGCCGGGAAAATAAATTTCACCAGGATGGGAAATTCCGGGATATTCGCCAGCGCTGAGCCTCGCCATTCCGCCGGCATTTCCCGCCACGCTGCGCCCAGGAATTTACCTTCGTAGGGCCCGCTGGCGATCCGGCAATCGACGGCGGTGAGCCACGCTTCGCCAAGCGGCTCGGGAAGGTTGATTTTTTCGGGAAAAAGCGGCGCCAAGGAATGAGCGCCCCAGATTCGAGCACTAAAGATCGCCTCAATTTTCGTGGGCGCGGGTGGCACGGGCGCTGACGGCATCAGTTACACCGCCGCTTCGACGCGGGTGAAGAATTTTTCGAGGCGCCGCAAGCCTTCGTCGATGCGCTCGATGGATGTGGCATAGGAAAGCCGCAAGTAGCCGGGAGCACCGAAGGCTTCGCCCGGCACAACCGCGACTTGCGCTTGGTCCAGTAATTGCCGTGAGATCTCAGTGCAGCTCTTCGCCAGAGTGCGGGCACTTGAGCCGTTCGCTAGAAACGAAGAAATATTCGGGAACGCGTAGAACGCTCCGCCGGGCCACTCGCAGGTAACGCCGGGAATTTGTCGTAAACCCTCGACAATGCGTTTGCGGCGCTTTTCGTATTCCGCGAGCATGGGTGGGACGGCATCCATCGGACCGGTCATAGCGGCCAGCGCGGCGTATTGCGCGATGGAGGTGGGATTCGATGTCGATTGGCTTTGCAATTTGTTGCTGGCTGCCACGAGTTCTTCCGGAGCGAGCGTGTAACCGATGCGCCAGCCGGTCATCGCGAAAGTTTTGCTTACCGAGCCGATGATGATTACGTGGGCCTTCGAGTCTGCGGCACTGGCAATCGAATACGGTTTGTTGGGCGCGTAAACGAAATGCGAATAGCATTCGTCGCCCATCAGCCAGACGTTATGCTTTTTGCAGATGGCCAGGATGCGTTCAAACTCATCGGGAGGAACGACGCCACCCGCGGGATTGCTCGGAGAATTTAAAATGAGCAAACGCGTTTTCGGCGTAATCGCTTTTTCTATGGCGGAGGCCTTTACGGCAAAGCCGTCTTCCGGCGTGGTGGCAACGTACACCGGCGTGCCGCCGGCATATTTCACGATGTCCGGGAAGCTGACCCAGTACGGCGCGGGAATCAAAACCTCGTCGCCTTGCTGAATGAGCACGCTCACCGCGTTAAAAATGGCGTGTTTGCCGCCGACGTTGACCACGCATTCTTTCGGTTCGTAATTGGAGCCGAGTTCGCGCCTGTGCCACGCGCAGATGGCTTCGCGCAACGGCATAATGCCCGGCGTAGCGGTGTATTTCGTTTTGTTTTCTTCAATCGCTTTGATGGCCGCTTTCTTGATGTGCTCGGGAGTCGGGAAGTCCGGCTCGCCCGGGCCGAAGTCGGCGACGTCCACGCCGCGCGATTTCAGTTTGTCGGCCTCCGCAATGACCGCCGCGGTGGGTGAGACCTGGATGCGATTGATGCGTTCCGTTAAGTGCACGGGTGCTCCTTTAAGGTAAGCGGGGCATCCTCATCGCCCGGCCAGCCTATTTTAGCATTACATATCTAACGGAAAGTTGTTGCCGTCGTCGCGCTTCGCACTCAAGACATTTTGGCACGCAAGCGGTCTTCAACGATGGTGGGGACTAAGCCTTTGAGCGGCGCACCATGTTGCGCGAGTTCGCGGACCAGTTTGGCGCTGAGGTAACTGTATGGTTCGCCGGGAATCATGAACACGGTTTCCAGGCGCGGTTCGAGTTTGCGATTCATCAGCGCGATCTGCAATTCGTATTCGTAGTCAGAGACCGCGCGAATGCCGCGCAGGATCACGGCGGCGCCGCGTTTTCTGGCGAAATCCACGAGCAGGCCATCGAAGACATCAACTTCCACGGTGCTCCACGGCTTGGTGACTTCGCGCAGCATCTCCACGCGCTCGGGGACGGTAAAAAGCGGCTGCTTTTCGGCGTTGCGCAGCACGGCGACGATCAGCACGTCAAACATTTTTTCACCGCGCTCGATGAGGTCCAGATGCCCGTTGGTCACGGGATCGAACGAGCCGGGATAGATGGCGACAGAAGTCTTCATGGGCGGCGCCGCGGGTTTAGTGTAACTCAGCTTCCGAGCGCGTTGCCGCGCAAAGTTATTCCTCAGGCCGGACACGAAAGTATTTGTGGACCGCCGGGCGCGCGACGGATATCCTCAGTTTTCCGAATCAGCGACGGAAATGCGGGGTGGTTGAAGATGGCGGGCCTAAAAAAATCGCTTGTATTGAAACGGTTTAATCGAATCGCCAGAGGCACGGGAGTTTTCGGCGTGGCGATGCTTATGATCGGGCTGAGTTCGGCAAGTTTGCTTGCGCAACAGCCGGCGCTGAATTTAATGCCCATGCCATCGAGCGTGCAACAGGGCAGCGGCGAGTTCACCGTTGACCGGACTTTTTCGGTTTCGCTCACGGGTTACACCGAGCCGCGGCTCGAGCGCGCCGTGCAGAGATTCCGCCGGCAGCTGGCGCGACAGACCGGGTTGGTGTTGCAGCGAGAAGGTCAGTCCATGAAAGGCGCGGCCGCGAAAGCTGACTCGCCAGCAGCATCTCTGGTGATTCACACCGGACATGCCAGCCAGCCGATTCAAGAACTGGGCGAAGACGAATCCTACACGCTGGAAGTGACCGGCAGCGGCGCGAAACTAACTGCGGAAACCCCGCTCGGTACCATGCACGGGCTGCAAACTTTTTTGCAATTGGTGGCCGTCACGCCGGAGGGTTTCGCCGCGCCGGCGGTCACTATCCAGGACCGTCCACGCTTTCCCTGGCGCGGATTGATGATCGATTCGGGACGGCATTTCATGCCGCTGGAAATTTTGCAGCGCAACATCGACGGCATGGAAGCAGTGAAAATGAATGTTTTTCACTGGCACCTTTCCGAAAATCAGGGCTTCCGCGTTGAGAGCAAAAAATTTCCCAGGCTGCACGAACTCGGTTCCGACGGCCTGTATTACTCGCAGGAAGAGGTGCGCGACCTGATCGAGTACGCGCGCGACCGCGGCATTCGCGTGGTGCCGGAATTCGATGTGCCGGGACACAGCACCGCGTGGCTGGTAGGTTATCCGGAACTGGCCAGCGGCTCGGGGCCTTATGAGATCGAGCGCAAGTGGGGCGTCTTTGATCCCGCGTTCGATCCCACCAACGAGAAGACCTATAAATTCTTGAACGAACTTTTCGGCGAAATGACGAAGCTCTTTCCCGATCACTTTTTTCATGTCGGCGGAGACGAAGTCAACGGCAAGGAGTGGGACGCCAATCCCAAGATCCAGGCCTTTATTCGTGCGAATCACTTGAACAATAACGAAGGCCTGCAAGCCTATTTCAATAAAAAATTGCAGGCCATTATCGCCAAACATGGCAAAAGCATGGTCGGATGGGATGAAGTGCTGGCGCCGGATTTGCCCCGCGACATTGTGATTCAATCGTGGCGCGGACAAGCCTCTTTGGCGGCCGCCGCCCAGCAGGGCTTTCGCGGAATTTTGTCCAACGGATATTACCTGGACCTGGGTTGGTCGGCGGCGCGTCATTACTCCGTGGATCCCATGAGCGGCGCCGCTGCAACGCTCTCGCCTGAGGAGCAGTTGCGCATTCTCGGCGGTGAATCCTGCATGTGGTCGGAGTACGTGAACACCGAGAACGTCGATTCGCGCATTTGGCCACGCAACGCGGCCATTGCGGAGCGCCTGTGGTCGCCGCAGAGCGTCACGGATGTGGCGTCAATGTACGCGCGTATGAACGCAGAAAGTGATCGCCTCGAATGGCTCGGCCTTACGCACAAAACGTATTACCGGAAGATGCTGCAGCGCATCGCGGGCCCGACCGCTACTCCGCAGCAATTTGCCGCATTGCGCACGCTTGCGGACGTGGTCGAACCGGTGAAGGACTATGCGCGCGAGCAACTCGCCGCTATCGAACCAACCAGCGCCACGCCGCTGCATCGCGTGGTCGATGCCGTCGCACTGGAAAGCGAGGAGGGCCGGCGATTTGCGGAACTAGTAGATAAATATTTAGCCGCGGGCTGCAAGGATGAGGATGCCGGTACGGAACTGCGCGCCGAGTTGACGCGCTGGCGTGACAATGACGCGGCTTTGGAGGCGCTCTCGCAGAAATCTTTCCTGGTGAAAGAGGTCGCGCCCGTCTCGCAGGATCTGGCAACCACCGGGAAAGTGGGTCTGGCAGCCCTTGATTATTTGATCTTGGGCGCAAAAGCGCCGGACGACTGGAAGACCGATCAATTAGCGCTGCTGACGCAATTGCAAAAGCCCAAGGCGCAGTTGTTGTTGATACCCGTGCCCGCAGTGCAGAAATTGGTGGAAGCCGCGAGCGGCGCCGCGACCTGTACCGGCAAGTAGCTACCGGATCTACAAAGGCTGGTTATGGCATGTGCCGGAACCCGAGTCGCGAAAATCCTTTCCTGCTTCAGGGATAAATTCCCAAGTATAGCTCTCGGGGGATAACGCGAGTTTCAGCACACCGAACGTATCCCAATTGCGGACCTCGCTGTTCGGCGTAGCGAATCCCAGCAAATCGTGACTGCGGCCACCGGTCCCCCACCACAATTTCGCGGATGCCATGTTCCGAATCCGCTCCACCGTCAGGGTTTTGCGGCGCGAACCGTTCGTAGGAATGTTCGTGCCCCGCCAGCACCAGGTCCGCATGCGCCGCGTAAAGATCCTGCCACAGCGCTTTCAACTCCGGGTGCACGGCGTGCGACTTGAAAACGCCGCTGCTAAAAAGCGCATGATGGCCGTAAGCCAGAATGCAACCGCCAGAATGCTGCGCGAGGTCCGCCTGCAGCCAAACTTCCTCGGGTGAACCCTCGGCGCATCCGCCCAGCCCGCTGGCCGCGCAATTCGTATTCAAAACCACAATATGCCACGGGCCCAGCTCGTAACTGTAATATCCCTTGCCGATCGAACCCGCTTTCTCCCCCCAGTAAGCGAAATAGGGTGTCGCGCCGGCGGTGCCGTACTCGTGGTTGCCGAGCGCAGGCCGCATGCGGTCTTTGAACTGTCCCCAGGTTGGGCCGTAGCAATTCTTGAATTCGTCGGCGGTGCCGCGGTCGTAGGCCAAGTCTCCGGCTGCGAAGACCGCACCCGGGATCTTCTGAATTAGCTTCGCGGTGGCTTCAGCGCCTTCGATATTCTGGCATCCCGCTATATCCCCTGCGCCAACCAGAATGATCGGCTGCGACTGCGCGTCGCGGCCAGGTCGGCGGACAGAAGCAGGTTTTGTCGCAGACGCGGGTGCTGGTTGGGTTGCCGGCGCGGCCGGGGCCTGGGCGCGCACGGTGATGGCGGAACAAAGTAGAAACGTCAGCGCGAGGATGCTCTGCGCCGCTCTCAGAATGCCTGGAGATGGTTTTTTCGTGGTTAGCCTGCTTGGAAGTCCGAACGGCTTGTATCTATTCATAAGGCGCGCCCATCCAACGCGTTGTAAGTTAACACGACCTCTCACCTATCTGTCCGAGGGACTGGGCGGCGCGGCTTCCAGGGTCAGCCCACCGAGTCATGTCGGCTCGTGCTGACGAGACATTGTGCATGTTCTTTGTAAGTCTAAGTAAATAAAGTGCTTAACTAAAGAGATGCGAGTTGACTTTTCTCCGCACAGGGTCTAGAATCAATTTGCGACTGAATCAGTCCTATATGCAGTTTGCACCATGCGATTGGTACTCGTGGTAGTCGAAAATTTTGCGAAATGTTTAAGCTCTCGAAGAAAGCCGATTACGGATTGATTGCCGTAAAGCATCTCGCGATGCACCGGCAGCAACACGCTTGCAGCGCTAACGAAATCGCCGAAGAGTACGGCATCTCGGTCACGCTGATGGCCAAGGTGCTGCAGAAGCTGGCGCGCTACGGACTGGTGGGGGCCAAGCACGGTTCCAGCGGCGGGTATCAGTTGGCGAAAGAGCCTTCGCAGATCAGCGCGCTGGATGTGATCAATGCGATTGACGGCCCGGTGCTGATTACCTCGTGCGTCACGAGTCACGGCGCTTGCGACGCCACAGACCGCTGCACGGTGCGCGAACCGCTGCGCAAGGTAAACGAGAGCATTTTGCAGGTATTGGGAACCGTAACGATTTCTCAGATGAGCGAAGACGCGCACGAGCAAGTGCTCGTGGAATTGCGTTAAGGAAATTGCGTTAGAAGTCTTTAGGAGAACTGGTTTATGGCCGTAAAGCTGCCGATTTACATGGACAATCACGCGACTACGCCGGTGGATCCGCGCGTGGTCGAAACAATGTTGCCGTACTTCAACGAAAAATTTGGTAACGCCGCCAGCCGCAATCACGCGTTCGGCTGGGCAGGCGAAGAAGCGGTGGAAATCGCCCGCCAGCAGATTGCTTCGCTGATCAACGCCACGCCGAAAGAGATTATTTTCACCAGCGGCGCCACGGAATCGGACAACCTGATGATCAAGGGCGTTGCCGAAATGTACCGCGAAAAGGGCAACCACATCATCACCCAGGCCATCGAGCACAAAGCCGTGCTGGACACCTGCAAGCGCCTGGAAAAAGACGGCTTCGAAGTCACCTATCTGCCGGTGCAGAAAGATGGCCGCGTCAATCTCGAGACTCTGAAAGCGGCGATCCGGCCAACCACGATTTTGATCACCATCATGTACGCCAACAATGAAATTGGCGCCATCAACCCGATTCGCGAAATCGGCAAAATTGCCAAAGAACATGGCATTTTCTTTGCTGTGGATGGCGTGCAGGCTGTGGGAAAAATTCCCGTGGACGTGCAGAAGGACAACATCGACCTTTTGGCGATTTCCGGACACAAAATTTACGGACCGAAGGGTGTGGGCGCTCTTTATGTCCGCCGGCGTAATCCTCGCGTGCAGCTTTCCGCCATGGTGGATGGCGGCGGCCACGAGCGCGGCATGCGTTCCGGCACGCTGAACGTTCCCGGCATCGTGGGACTCGGCAAAGCCTGCGAAATTGCGCAGCAGGAAATGCCGCAGGAAGCGGAGCGCATGCTGGCGCTGCGCACCCGTTTGCAAAAGGGCCTGGAGGCCAAGCTGGATGAGGTGTTCATCAACGGTTCGATGGAGTTCCGGCTGCCGAATAACCTGAATATGAGCTTCGCCTACGTGGAAGGCGAGTCTCTGCTCATGGGCATCAACGATATTGCGGTTTCGAGCGGATCCGCCTGCACTTCGGCAACCCTTGAGCCCAGCTATGTACTCAAAGCATTAGGCGTGGGCGAAGACCTCGCACACACCTCGATTCGTTTTGGCCTCGGCCGCTTCAATACGCCGGAGGAAGTCGACTACGTCATCGAAAAGATGACGCAGGTGGTGACCAAGCTCCGTGAGTTGTCGCCGCTCTACGAAATGGCCAAGGAAGGCATCGATATTTCAAAGGTCAAATGGCAAACAGCATAAGCACAGCCCGGAAAGGCGAGGCAAAATCAATGGCTAGTGAGGGAACAATACAGATTCACCGTTCAATAGGGGGCACGGGTGCCGCGTTTCGCGTGGCGTTCGTTCCTTATGATGAAAGCGACGAAGCTCTTCCCGCGGGACAGCGCTCGTTTCAGCAGTTGCAGGAAGTGCGCGCGTTTTTGAAGTTGCTTGGCGTGGGCGCGGAATTCATCAAGGATGCTTTGCGGCAGTTGACGGCGGGGCGCTCGGCGTGGGTGCCGAACGTGTCGCTGTCGGACAAGGCCATCCGCAGCGCGAACTTCGTCAACGTGCAGAACATGGCGAGAAGCTAAGCCACGGATTATTCGGTTGACCGTCTCGGCGAACTGGTTTCTTTTGGGTATCGGGTAGTCTTGGGCCGCGTTGGTCTTATTAGTTTTGATTATAGAGTTTGGCCGCTTGGCGGTCGGAAGAGTTAAGGAGCACAGGTCATGGCATATAGCGACAAAGTAGTGGATCACTACAATAACCCGCGTAACGTTGGTAGTCTCTCGAAAGAGGATCCCAACGTCGGCACCGGGCTGGTGGGTGCGCCGGAGTGCGGCGACGTGATGAAGCTGCAGATGAAAATCAATCCGGACACCAACGTGATTGAAGAAGCCAAATTCAAGACCTTTGGCTGCGGCTCGGCGATCGCCAGTTCGTCGTTGGCCACGGAATGGGTCAAGGGCAAAACCGTCGAAGAAGCTTTGTCGATCAAGAACACCGACATCGTGCGCGAACTGTCGCTGCCCCCGGTCAAGATTCACTGCTCGGTCCTTGCCGAAGACGCCATCAAAGCCGCCATCGGCGACTGGAAGAAAAAGCACGGTATTGCCCTGCCAGTAGCCGAAAAAGCCGCGCACTAAGGTTTAGCCTTTGTAGGGGCGCAGCATGCTGCGCACGAAACGTTCAGGCGTATGCTCCAGGCACCGTCAGGATTTCGATCGACGCTGATGGATTTGGGCGAGCCGGCTGAGTTTTGGAATCGTTGCTATGGCCACAGAAACTACAAATCCGCAAAGCACCCCGACGGCGGCGCCAAATGTCGACAAAAACGGCGCGCCGAACTCCGCGAGAATCCACCTGACCGAACGCGCCGCGAAAAAAATCCGCGCGTTACTGGAAAAAGACGGGGTCTCGCCGGAAATAGGCGGTCTGCGCGTGGGCGTGCAAGGCGGCGGCTGCTCCGGCCTTTCTTACGCCATGCGCCTCGACACGCAAGCCCGCGACCGCGACAAAATTTTCGAAGAATTCGGTGCGCGCCTCTTCGTCGATCCAAAAAGCTTCCTATATCTAAACGGGACTACTCTTGAGTACGAAGAAACGCTAATGCGCCAGGGTTTCGTCTTTCAAAATCCCAACGCGGCAAGAAGCTGCGGCTGCGGCAGTTCGTTCACGGCCTGAGGTAGCACAGGCACTCTTGCCTGCGCAGTTCTTCCGTGCGAACGCGGCGCTCAGCATGCGCGGCGCAGTTCCGGCGCAAGCGGGCCCGACAAGTGGTTGGCAGCCGCACCAGCCAGCCACTTTTTTTGTGCCAGTAGCCGGAGCGAAAGATGTGAGAGCTTGTCGGTTTGGCTCTCGAACTCCTGCTGGATGAAGTGATGGCGTTCTTTCTCGACCGATTATTTCTGGCGCTCCAGGAATTCTGGATCTGGAACGCAAATAAACTCTTATGACTGCACCCTCGACCGCCACGAATTCGCCGCTAGTTTGCTGGAGTTGCCACGAACGCGCACTCGGCACGCATTTCTGCGCAAGTTGCGGCAAGCTGCAGCAGATTCCGCAGTCGCTCGACTATTTTGCGCTGTTTGAGCTGCCCAAAAAGCTCTGGCTCGAGATGGATGGCCTCGAGAAAAAATTCCTGCAGCTCAGCTGGAAGCTCCATCCCGATAATTTTGTAAACGCCAGCGAAACGGAACGGGAACTTTCGCTGAAGCGCAGCTCGGAATTGAACGACGCCTATCGCGTCTTGCGCGATCCCGTGGCGCGCGTCGAGTACTTGCTCGGCGTCGAAGGCATGCGCAAGGAAGGCGAGCACAAGCAGCAGGCTCCTCCGGAACTCCTTGAAGAAGTCTTCGAGCTGAATGAATCCCTGGACGAGCTGCGCGAAGCCAAAGCCGATGGCGGTGATCTGGCCGCGTTGAAGGCGCGCCTCGAAGCAGCGGCAAAAAGTTTTCAGGAAAAGTTGGCTGAAGTAGACGCGTTGTTGCAGCAGGCCGCTCACGAATGGGATGCCACGCTGGACTCTGATTCTGCAACGTGCAATAAGGTTATGGTCCGCCTCAACGAACTTCTGAATCGCCGGTCCTACATTCGGAACCTGGTGACAAATGTGCAAAAGGAGCTTTTGTAACGCAGGACGTTAGCCCTGCGGCATTAACATGGCGCGCATCGTCGGCATCGATCTGGGCACCACCAATAGTCTCGTCGCGCACGTTGATCCGCAGACGAAAGAGCCGAAGTGTATTCCAGGACCCTATGGTTCTACGCTGTGTCCATCGGTGGTAAGCCTCGACGCGGATGGCGGCGTTATCGTGGGAGAGGCCGCTCGCCGACGGCTGTTGACGCAGCCCGAGCGCACGATTTATTCCGTGAAACGTTTGATGGGCCGCGGTTCTGCGGACGTGCAGACGGAACTAAAACTTTTCCCGTTTCGCATTGATCCAAACAGTAAGAATGTGATTCGCGTGCAACTCGGCGACAAATATTTCACACCGCCGGAAATTTCCGCGTTTATCTTGCGCGAATTAAAGAATTGGGCGGAAGCGTTCCTGGGCGAAACAGTGGAGCGCGCGGTGATCACCGTGCCGGCCTATTTTAACGATGCACAGCGGCAAGCGACCAAGGACGCCGGCAAGATTGCCGGCATCGACATTGTGCGCCTGGTGAACGAACCAACGGCGGCGGCGCTGGCCTACGGTCTGCACGAAAAACAGCGCGGGCACGTGGCCGTTTACGACCTTGGCGGCGGCACCTTCGACATTTCCGTGCTCAAGCTGATCTCGACAAGCGAGGGCGACATTTATCAGGTGTTGGCGACGAACGGCGATACGCATCTCGGCGGCGACGACATCGATAACCTGCTGCAAGCGCTGGTGCGGGAGAAGATTCGCCACGAACATGGCCTGGATATTTCCGCGAAGCCGGAACTGGCTCAGGAATTGCGCAAGGCCTTGATTGCGGCAAAGCATCAATTGTCCGCGGACACCAGCGTCGACATTCGGTTTCCATTGCCCGATGGCGCGGTGTTCGCAATGCCTCTGACGCGCGAGAGTTTCGATGAATGGATTCGCCCGATCGTGGCGCGGACGATGGCGCCGGTAAAAGCAGCGCTTGCGGATGCGCATTTGACGCCCGCGGAGATCGAGGAAGTGGTACTCGTAGGAGGAACGACGCGCACGCCGTTGGTTCGCAGTACGGTGCAGAGATATTTTAATCGCGCGCCGCATACCGACCTGAACCCGGATGAAGTGGTGGCTCTCGGCGCAGCGGTGCAAGCGAATATTTTGGAACGCGGCGTCAGCAACATGCTGCTGCTCGACGTAACGCCGCTTTCGCTGGGCATCGAGACGTATGGCGGCGCCGTAGCGAAGATTATTCCGCGCAATTCGACGATTCCCGCCAGCGCGCAGGAGCAGTACACCACCGGCGTCGACAATCAGACCGGCATCGACATTCATGTGCTGCAGGGCGAACGCGAACTGGCCAAAGATTGCCGTTCTTTAGCGCGATTTAATCTGAAAATTCCGCCCGCTCCGGCTGGATTATCGCGAATCGAAGTACGTTTTCTGATCGACGCCAACGGCATTTTGCAAGTGGGCGCCAAGGATTTGCGCACGGGCGAACAGCATTCCGTCGAAGTACAGCCGAGCTACGGCATCGGCGATGCGGAGATCGAACGCATGCTGGAAGAATCCATCGAGTATGCGGAGCAGGATTTTGCCGAGCGGCAATTGATCGAGGCGCGCACGGAGTCCGAATCGATTTTGGCCGCCACGTTGAAGGGTTTAGCTGCGCCGCAGTCCGCGGCATTGTCCGCGGACGAGCGTGGCAAAATAGAGGCCAGCGTTGCCGCGGTGAAAGCGGCTGTGGCCGGCACGGATTACAAGTTGGCGCGCAAGTGCATCGATGACTTGAATCATGCTACGGAGCATCTGGCGGAATTGCTGATGAATTCCGCCGTGTCCACAGCTTTGGAAGGGCGAAAACTCGCCGAAGTTTGATGCATTTAGTCAGGAGAAAAACATGGGCGGAAGCAACCCATACATCGACGAAGTAAAGTACAAGCCGGCGACGAAGAAATATAAGGTTACCTTTCTTCCGAGCGGCAAATCCATCGAAGTAGATCCGGAACAGATTCCGTATGGCCACAATGGATTGCCGGGGAGCATCCTCGATATTTCCGAGGGCCTCAAGGCCGGACTTGACCACGCCTGCGGCGGAGTTTGCGCCTGCTCCACGTGCCACGTCATCGTGAGAGAAGGACTGGAATCCTGCAACGAAGCCACCGACGCAGAGCTCGACGAACTGGACATGGCGCCGGGGATCACGCAAAAATCGCGGTTGGGTTGCCAGACCGTTCCGGACGGCACCACGGACATAGTGGTGGAAATTCCGGAGTGGAATAAAAATTATGCGAAAGAATTGGATCACTGAGCAAATCGCTGACCCGTGAAGTGTGGAAATTTGGAGTTTGCGAGGAGAAATATTTTGCCGCCGACATTTGATTGGGATGACATCGAGGACATTGCGATTGATTTGACGGACGCGCACCCGGACATCGATCCGCTTAGCGTGCGTTTCACCGACCTGCACAAATGGATATTGGAGCTGCCGAATTTTTCCGGCGACGCTGCCGGTTCCAACGAAAGCAAGCTCGAAGCGATTCAAATGGCGTGGGACGAAGAATACAAAGATCGCAAAAACTAGCGATAGTTTCGTTAAATCTTCCTGTGGTTGCGGCATCCCCCCAAATGTTGCGTGAAAACTGTCCTCCAGTCGATTGTCAGTATTCTTGTAACTCATTCCATTGCAACATTTTCCAGCCTGTCGAAAAGCGGTCTAGCGTCCAGACGTTTACCCCGTCCCTGTCGTCTATACCTCAGGAGTGCCAACATGGGAGCTGTGGGACTTACGCTGGCTGCGGGGCATAGAATCAGTCCGTTGCAGCGTGTGGGGGAATCGCGAGTGCAGCCTTCGGAAACGGGTTCGTTCTCGAGCGCCGGGGCAGCGCGTCCCGAGGATTTGGCGCTGGCCGCCGCTTGCCAGCGCGGGGAGCTGCAGGCATACGAACAGTTGTATCGTCTGCAAGGCGCGCGGATGAAAAATCTGGCGCGCAATCTGCTGGGCACACAAAGCGACGCGGAAGATGCGGTGCAAGAGACATTTCTGAAGGTACAGCGGAGCATCGCCAGCTTCCGCGGGCAATCCTCTTTCGTCACCTGGACGTTTCGCATTCTGGTGAATACGTGCCACGACATGCGGCGCCGGCGAGTGCGGCGCAAGGAAAACGCTACGGAAGAGACCAGCGCGGACGCCATGCCCGTGGAGGTGCGCGCAGCGGGGGCGCATCCTGCGCTGCGGCTGGCCTTGGAGCGCGCCATTGCCACGCTCACACGGCATCAGCGCGATGTTTTTCTGCTGTACGAAGTGGAAGGCTTCCGCCACGCGGAAATTGCGGGCATGTTGGAAATCACGGAAACGGCTTCCAAGAATACTCTGTTTAACGCCAAGAAAAATTTGAGACAGTTGCTCGCACCTCCCCGCGGCAGTCAATTGGGAGGTGCGGAATGAGCATCCACTGCGAAGATCGCGAGAGAATTTTTCTGGATGGCACGCCGGAAGAATGGTTGGAGCTGGAGTTGCATGCGGCATCCTGCGAAGCTTGCGCGAAAGAGCTCCGCGCGTGGCAGGAATTGAGTGTTGCCGCGACGGAACTGAGAAATCACCAGGAGGATCCGGCGCTTTGGACGCGGATTGCGGTGTCGTTAGCAGAACAAACGGCACAAAACGCGGCACGCGAAAATCGCTGGGCATTTCTTCGTTTCGGTTGGCGTTTGCCCTTGGTTTGGCAAACGGCGCTGGCTGCGGCGGTCGTGCTGGTGTTCACTCTCAGCGGCGCTTATCTCTACGTGCAGCACCAGCGAACCGGAAACGCTGGGAACACCGCGAAGAATCCCTTTCTGAATGACCGCACGCTCGCGGAAGTGGAGCGCACGGAGAATGCCTACATGCAGGCCATCGACAAGCTCGCGGGAGAAGCCAAGCCGCAACTCGATGCGGCGGCGGGCTCGCCATTGATGGACAGTTACCGCGAGAAATTGCTGGTGCTCGATAGCGCCATCGACGAACTGCGTTCACAAGAGGGGCAGAACCCGTCGAATGCGCATTTGCGCTATCAACTTTTGGCGATGTACCGGGAGAAGCAAGGAACGTTGCAGGAAATTCTGGAGACCAAGCAATGAGATGTGGCCTAAATCAATTCTCTCGCGCCACGATATTTACCGGCCTGCTGCTCTTTTCGGCGGCTCCCGTGGTTTTCGCCCACTCCGCGGAACAACAGACGGCCAAGCGCGAGTTCAGTAAAACGCTGACTTTGGGCGCCAACCAGACCCTGGCGGTGGAAAACCGGTTTGGGGAAGTGCGCATTCACGGAGAAAATGTCCGGGAGGCGAAAATCACCGCGACGATTAAAGTGCAGGCCAAGTCACAGGAAAAAGCCGATCACCGGGCGGACGCGATTCACATTGAGGTTTCGCAAGACGCGCAAGGCATCAAGGTGCGTACGGTGAACACGGAAGAGCACTTTATTACGATCACCATTGGGGACAACCCGTCTTTTTCGGTGGACTACGACATTACCGTGCCCAACGACGCCAGGCTGTGGGTGAAAAACGCTTTTGGAAATGTTGACGTGCGCGACGTACAAGGCTGGAGCGAGATCGTAAACTCCAATGGCAACGTGGCGTTGCACGATTCCGGTTCCGCGAAGCTTACGAATTCATTCGGCTCCGTGGAAGCAGGTAACGCTTCCGGAAAACTTTCCGTGATCAATGCCAATGGCGCCGTCACCGTGGCGGGGGTTAAGGGCGATCTCGACGTGAAGGACCGCTTCGCGGCGATCACCGTCAGCGCGGTGCAGGGAGCGGTGTCCGTCTCTGGCGGTAATGGGCCAGTGGAATTGACGGACGTTGGAGCTTCAGTGGTGAACGATTCGTTCGGGCCGGTTACCGCGCGCAACGTGCATGGGGACATCACCATCAACGACAACAACGGCGTGATTGATGTGAACACCGTGAATGGCGCTGCCGATCTGAATGGCAGTTTCGGCGCGATTTCATTTACCAATATTTCGGGCCGCGTGAAGTGCACCTCCTCGAATGCACGAGTTCATGGCGCAACGGCCGGCGAGGTTTTTGTGAAAACCTCTTTCGGCGAAGTGGAGCTGGAGCAAATCAGCGGACCCCTGCAGGTGGAAGATTCCAATGGGGCGGTCACCGTCAAAGATGTCAAGGGTTACGCCACGCTGAGCACATCGTTTGGCGCGATTGAAGCGAGCGGCTTGGGCAAAGGTGTGCACGCCACCACGGGCAACGGCCGCATTGCGCTGAACGATGTGGGCGGAGATGCCTACGCGAAGACCAGCTTCGGAACCATCGACGTGCAACGCGTGACGGGGAATTTAACGATGGAAAATTCCAACGGGACAGTCAGCGCGAGGTCAGTGAGCGGAGACGCATCGGCAAAGACGAGTTTTGGCGCGGTGAAACTTGAGGACATCGCGGGCTCGATCGTCGTGGACAACCAGAACGGATCGGTCTCCGTGACGGCGCGGAATGCGACCGTCTGCAAAAATATCTCCATCAAAACATCTTTCTCGCCGATACAGATTCACGTGCCGGAAGGCGCCGGGTACAATTTGTCGACGCACACTTCGTTCGGACGCATCAATAGTGAGCTGCCGGTGACCAGCACCGGGGAAATCAGCGGCGAATCGCTGAACGGAAAAATCGCGAATGGCGGCTGCACGCTTTCGCTAACCGACTCGAACAGCAACATCGATATCCTGAAACTGAATAAATAGGAAAAGGGCCTCCCCGCGCGCAATCTGTTCCCAAATCAATCCGGCGAACGATGGGGCGACGGTTTTGCCGTCGATGGCGTGGTGGTCGTCCCGAACTCGGCATCATCGCGGATACTAACTTCATCGATGACGCCATTGAAGTATTCTGGATACGTCGCGCTTTGCGTGCTTCCGAGTCCCACGCCGGGATTGGCGTCGACCGCGAGAAGGCCGGACGGGCCGCGCCTCACATTTCTCGACCCTCGTTTGGAACGCCTGGAAATCGTAGTACAATGCAAATGTGCGGCGTAGTGGTAGTGGTGCAACGAGCGCAGCAGGCAGTTGCACTTTCGTTGCACTGAGGTACGAAACCCCGCTGGCGCTATGGTGCAACGGTTAGCACGCGGCCCTTTCAAGGCCGAAATACGGGTTCGATTCCCGTTAGCGCTACCAAGAATTCTTAGATCCAGCCTACAATTTGCCGGGACCCGCGATAAATATCTCCATTGCATGGCAGGAGCTTCCTGTGAGCTACGCCGAAAAACATTTGATTGCCGACGAGCACGTGCAGTACGAAACCAAGCTGCACTGGATCGTGATGCTGGGGCATGTGGTGATTGCGCTCATCCTCACCATCGTTGGCGGTGCATTGCTCGCTGCGCCGTGGAGTACGGTGAATGGCGCCGCAGGATATGCGGAGCCGCTGCGTTGGGCCGGCGTAGCGAGTTTAATACTCGCGTTGATTTTTTTGATGATTGGGCTGGTGCGCCGCGGCGCCACGGAGATGGCGGTGACGAACAAGCGGGTGATCGTGAAGACCGGGCTGGCGAATCGCCGCACCATCGAACTGTTGTTGCCGAGGATCGAGAGTATCGCGGTGGAAGAGCCGGCGATGGGCCGGATGTTGGGCTACGGCACGGTGATTGTTCGTGGTACTGGCGGGACGCCGGAAGTTTTCCCGCAAATCGCTCATCCGCTGCGCTTTAGGGAGCAGGTGCAGCGGCAGATTGCGGGCGAAACGAAGGTTTGATGAACCGCTGATTCGGGCCGGCCCGACTGGCGGCTGTCGGCCGAAGCCCCCCCTCAATCGCGAAAGATCGTGATTACAAAGGCAGTTAAAGTCCTTTGTTTTGTTAACCTTTTGCAAGTGTTCATTCCAGGGAAGTTACGCCAGAATTTTGATGCAAAAGTACTTACTAGAGCGCAGTCTTTCGGCCGATCCGATGCATTGATCTCGGCTATGACCTTGCGCGACGATTCCGCCGCCGAGGAAAGCGGTGGTATTTTTTGAACACGGAATGGTTGCGGAGGGAGCGAGGCGCCCTTCTTTACAGGGAGAACTGTACCAAACTATTTATTAGATGTCAATAGACATCTAAGTATCTTTGCCAGAGGTCGGATTGCGTAACCCGCGGCCTCCGAGCGCCTCTCGCGAACCACAAACTCAAGCGCGAAGTTTCTCCCAGCCGCGAGCCTTGGCTTTTGCCGCCTCTTCTTCTCTATTCTTTGGGGGCGCGCTCGTTTCCAGCGAACGGAGAAGGCGGCTTGAGATGCCGGCCACTTCATCGACGGCGGCCAGGAACGCGCCTTCATTGGCCTTCGACGGCTTGTTAAAACCACTGATTTTTCGTACGTACTGGAGCGAAGCAGCGCGAACCTCTTCGGCACTTACGGGCGGATCAAAGTTGAAAAGCATTCTGATATTCCGGCACATTTTCGGGCGCCCTCCGGGCATTGATATTCGCAAACTGCTTGAAAGCTTAGACGGACCGGCACATTGCGTGACTTCTCAGGCGCTCGGCGGCATCGGGCGTTCGTGAATGATCATCCAGGACGTGCCGAACTTATCGCGGAGCATGCTGAAGCGCAAGGCAAAGAAAGTCTCCTCCATCGGCATGAAGATTTGGCCGCCATCGGAGAGCAGGGCATGAATGCGCTCGGCTTCCTCACTGCTGGAGACACTCAGCGAAAGATAGACGCTGCGCATGGGCTGAAAACGGTCTGGCGGGACGTCGCTGCCCATCAGGTCCGTCTCCCCGATGGTCATGCGGGCGTAGAGGATGTCATTTTTTCGTTCGGTCGGGACGTTGTTTGCGCCTGGCTGCTGGCCCTGAGTCATCATCATGCCGATTTTGCCGCCGAGATGCTTTTCGTAGAAGCGGAAGGCTTCCGCGCAGTTGCCGCCATAATTGAGATAGGTGTGCAGCTTCATCTGCTGTTCTTCCTTTCGGAGACGTTGTCGAGCAGGGAAATGATCGAAGCGGCGACGCCCTGCACGCGACTATTACCTTCATGCGGCGTTTAGAGGCTGCTGAACAAGACTCCGATGCAGTTCCTCAGCGCCTAAATGCCATTGATAGCCAAGCGCTTGATCGCGGAGCTAAAGCTCCGACCCCCAAAAACGCGGAACATTTTCGGCGCGGGTTTAGTCGGCACCGCGGGCGTGCTGTTTGGGGGCTTGCTCGTACTCGTCATGACGGCGGACAAAGTCCATCGTCTTGCTCTCGTTGCGTCCCTTTGGCGCGCGGTCGAGGATCATCAGGGTGCCGATCAGTTCCTCCGGACCGCGACCGTAGCTTGAATAGGTATGGAAGACTTCGCCGGACTCATCCTTGTAGAACGCGCTGAGGCCGGGCGCCTCTCCGTCGGTGGGCTCCGCAGGTGCCAGTTTTTGCTCGAAGTTATAGATCGCTTTTCCGCTGGCGAGCTGGTCCTTGGTAAAGGAAACGTGATAGTCGAAATTGAAGTCGCTGCCGAATGCGGAGACCCAAGGAAACCGCCAGCCCATACGGGTCTTGTACGCGGCGATCTCCGCCAGGGGCGCGCGCGACACCGCAACCATGGTGACGTCGTGATGTTCGAGATGCGGCAGGGCGCCGTCGAAATGATCGGAGAGGAACGAGCAGCCGGGGCAGCCGGCGGCCCAGCCCGGGCCCATCATGAAGTGATAAACGATGAGCTGGCTGCGGCCGTCGAAAAGCTCGGCCAGCGTCTTTTTTCCGGCGGGCGTGTCGAAGGCGTATGCCTTGTCGACTTTTACCCAGGGCAGAGCTAAACGCTCGGTGTTGATCTTGTCACGCAGATGGGTAGCTTCCTTTTCTTTAAGCAGAAGCGCTTTGCGCGCGGTGAGCCATTCTTGCTGCGATACGACGGAATGTTGCGGCATGCGAGTTCTCCTTGAGGGGGGCGCTTGACATCTTACGTTGATATCAACATTATTACACCATGTCAAGAGCTTCACGCCTTCCTTACGAGACTACGCTACTCGTCCGCGATTGTTGCCTGTGTCTGCACGTACAGCGAGCGGCGCGGGCGCTGGCGCGGCGCTTCGACGAGGTGCTGCGGCCGGTCGGATTGACGAACGGACAATTTTCGCTGCTGATGTCGCTGAACCGTCCGAAGCCGCCGGGGATGGGAGCGGTAGCGTCGCTACTCGGGATGGACCGCACGACGTTAACGGCCGCACTCAAGCCACTCGAGCGACGCGGCCTTGTGAAGATCACCGCAGACTCGGCGGACCGGCGTGGCCGGCTGCTCACACTGACGCCGAAAGGCGTGAAGTTGGTGACCAGTGCTGTTCCCGCGTGGGAGCGCAACCACCGCAAAGTTGAAGCACTGCTTCACGATGGCAATCCGGATCGTTTTCGGAGCAACCTGCGCGCACTGTCCTGAACATCTTCTTATACAGATAGCAAAACATTTTCTGTGAATTTGCAACCCGATGGGCTTCCGGAGCGTCAGCCACGGGAGACTTGCATGGTTTGTCGTTACGGGGGATCGGGGGGCGCTGCCAGAAAGCGCAACCAAAAGGTTGCTTTGTGTGGCGGGCTCGGATAATATGCAGCTCGGAGGTTGCTTATTATGAACGAGCGGGTGGAGAAGCGCATCGAGCTTAAGGCGCCAGTTTCGCGGGTGTGGCGGGCGCTGACGGATTACCGGGAGTTTGGCGAGTGGTTTCGCGTGAAACTGGAGGGGCCGTTCGTGGCGGGTCAGGTTTCGCGCGGGCAGATTACGCATCCAGGCTACGAGCACGTCAAGTGGGAGGTCGTGGTGCAGAAAATAGAGCCGGAAAGGCTCTTTTCGTTTACCTGGCATCCTTATTCCGTGGATCCCAAAATAGATTATGCGAAGGAGACGCCCACGCTGGTTGAATTTACGCTGGAGAAGACCGCGAGCGGCACATTGCTGGTGGTCACGGAGTCCGGTTTCGATAAAATTCCGAGCGGGCGGCGCGCCGAAGCATTCCGCATGAATGATGGCGGCTGGGCAGCGCAAATGAAGAACATCGAGAAGCATGTCGCAAAAACGTCGTAGCCGCATGAGCGCCAGGCGGCAGCGTCGCGCACCGGTATTCGCCGCGCTGGGCGACGAGACGCGGCTAGCGCTGGTGGCGAAGCTTTGCGGTGGGCAACCACATTCGATCGCGCAGCTAACGGTGGGTTCGCGGCTGACGCGGCAGGCGATCACCAAGCATCTTCGCGTGCTGGAACGTGCGGGAATTGTGCGCAGCGTCCGCGCCGGTCGCGAGAGCCGCTTCGCATTCGATCCAGAGCCGATGCAAGGAATTAAGGAATATCTCGATTTCGTTTCCGCGCAGTGGGATGAGGCGCTGTCCAGGTTAAAGGCGTTCATCGAGGATTGAATGCCCGCAAATGGCGTAAAGGTCTTCGGGATGCACTCGAACCAGCAAGCGGAAGCAGGAAATTCGGAGACTTAACGAAGGAGTGGGGAGTGATTAGTGGCGAGCGACTCGTGATCGACAAGTCACGCAAAGAAGCTAAAACGACGAGGCTTTCGAGTGCTGCTGGGGCACAGACCCCATGGACCGAACGGCGATGTCGGGCGGCTCGAACTCGATGTCGGGTAACTGCTCCACGGCGCGGCGCAGGAACTGTTCCCAGCTTGAATGGATGAGCTTCAAGTCATGATCCCCCGCACCGACCCGTCGATATCTGGTGACTTCCAGCGAATCTTTTTTGTACAGCAGTAAATCAAAAGGTGGGCCGACGGTGACGTTCGAGCGCATGGCGGCGTCCATGGAAAGGAGAGCGTATTTCGCAGCCACCTCCAGCGAGGTGCTGGATTGAATTCCTCGATCGAGGACCGGCCTGCCGTATTTGCATTCTCCGAGTTGCAGGTACAGCGAGTCCTCTGTGGCCGCTAACGGGTTTCCCTGGGGGTAAATTAAATATAGATTGGGCTGCTGACCGCGAACTTGCCCTCCGAGGAGGAGGTGGACGTTGAAACTGAAAGAATCGCGTTCGAGCGAGGAGCGGTCCATATCGGAAACCTTGCGGACGCAATCTCCTACGATGCGCGCGGCATCGTATAGCGAGCTGGCTTGCGCCAGGCCGCGGCCGGAATCGAAATCGTCGCGCAGCAGGGTGATCACCGACTGGCTGATGGACAAGCTCCCACTGGTGAGGATGACAAAGACGCGCTCTCCGGGCAGCACGAACTGGTGCATTTTGCGGCAGGTGTTGACCTGATCGAATCCCGCGTTGGTGCGGGAATCGGAGGCTAGAACCAGACCTTCCTTCGTCATGATGCCCAAGCAATAGGTCACGATTTCGCCTCGGATCGAAAATGTAGAGCGATCCCATCGCTCATCCACTGGTGATCGCGAATTGATGATGTGCCACAGAAAAAAAGAACGCAAGCGGAACGATGCGAAAGGTGCAGGGACTGCGGAAGCTGCGGTGAGCCAGCGGCCTCGAAGCGGCGGCTCCTCTTCTGAAAGTAGCGGTCACCCGGTCGTGTAGTCGCCGATCGGAAGCTACAAATCCACATGTACGATTGGCGAGACTGACGCAGTGGCGAGTACTTCGCCCACTTTTCGGGCCAGTGTTTTTGGAGAAAAAGGCTTTTGCAGAAAGGCCAAGCCCGGCTCCAGAACTCCGTGACGGACAATGGTGTCATCGGTGTAACCGGAGACGTACAGCACCTTCATTTCCGGGCGTGGAGCGGAAAGATGCGTGGCCAATTGCGTTCCGTTCATTCCCGGCATGATGACATCGGCGACCATCAAATGAATCGGGCCTGGGTAACTTTCAGAGATACGGATGGCCTCCGCCGGGCTGTGCGCGGCGAGGATCATATAGCCCACCGCCTCCAAGGACTGGTGGATGACTTGCAGCAGCGCCGCATCATCTTCGACGATCAAAATCGTTTGGGATCCCGAGGCTACCTTCTCCACTTTGTCGTTCGGCGATACGATTTCAAGGAGCGCATTTACGGCGGGCAGATAGATTTTGAAAGCTGTACCGATTCCAAGGTCTGAGGAAACCCAGATCGATCCTCCGGTCTGTTTCACGATGCCATAGACGGTGCTCAAGCCCAGGCCTGTCCCTTTGCCAATCTCCTTGGTCGTAAAGAATGGCTCAAACATATGGGCTTTCGTTTTCACGTCCATGCCGCAGCCGGTGTCGGTTACCGCGAGCATCACGTACGGGCCCGGCCTCGTGGAAGGGTGCTGGGCTACATATTCCTCACTCAATTCCACATTCGAGGTTTCGATGGTGAGCTGGCCTCCTGCGGGCATGGCATCGCGCGCGTTCACAGCCAGATTCATGATGATTTGTTCGAGCTGTCCGGCATCGGCTTTCACCAGTCCGAGCGCGGGGCTCAGGACGACCAGCAGCTCGATATGCTCGCCGATGAGCCGCCGCAGAAGCTTTTCCGTGCCCGCGACGACCGTGTTGAGGTCCAGCACTTTAGGCTGCAGCACTTGCTTGCGGCTGAAGGCCAGAAGTTGACGCGTCAACAGCGCGGCGCGATCCCCTGCTTTCTGGATTTCTTCAATGCCCTTGTGGTTGGGATCGTCCGGACTCAGACGATCGAGTATCAGCCCGGTGTATCCAAGGATGACCCCCAGCAAATTATTGAAATCGTGCGCCACGCCCCCTGCCAATTGTCCCATCGCTTCCATCTTCTGCGCCTGGCGCAACATGTCTTCCAGGTCCTTGCTTTCGGTAACATCTCGGGCAACGCTGGAAACGCCTACTACCTGGCCATCTAAGTTCTTGATCGGCGCAAGGGTGAGCGCGACATTGATCTTCGTTCCGTCCTTTTTCACGCGAACCGTCTCAAAGTGCTCCACCGCGTCGGCCCGTTTTATCCTTTCCAAGAGTCTTGGGATCTCATCCAGCCGGTCGAGAGTAGAAAGAAACAGAATCGACTGTCCAATAGCTTCCTTAGCTGCGTACCCGAAGATTCGCTCTGCGCCGCTATTCCAGGTGAGAATGATCCCGCTGGTGTTGAGACTGATGATGGCATCGTGCGATGACTGGACGACGGTGTCCAAGCGGGACAACTCGTCTTCACGTCGCTTGCGGTCCGAAATATCACGGCAGATGGTAGAAGCGCCCACAATTCTTTCCGTGGCGTCACGGATCGGCGATGCCGTGATTTCAACGTAGAATTCTCTTCCATCTTTTCTTACGCGGAGGGTCTCGAAATGCTCGACGATTTCACCGCGTTTCAAGCGTTCCAATATCTGGGGGATCTCATCCGGACGACCGATGGGGACGAGCATGCTTACGGACTTCCCGATGGCCTCAACCGCGGAATACCCATACATCCGCTCCGCGCCGACGTTCCAACTGGTGATGATTCCTTCCAGCGTCTTGCCGATGATCGCGTCATCGGAACATGAAACAATCGATGCTAGCCGACGCAGGTCTTCCTCCGTTCGCCGCCGATCGCTGAGATCGCGGATGGCACTGGAAACCCATATTCCTTCCTTCGTGTCCAATGGACTCAGTCTGATCTCGGCGGGGAATTCGCTGCCGTCTTTGCGCAAACCAAAGAGGTCTAAACCTGTGAGCATCCGGTGTTCGGCGGGGGATGTGCGGAACTGGATGTATGGATTGCTATGTTGAGCGCGGAAAGGCTGAGAAACCAGCATCTCAGCGCTTTGACCAATCAACTCCTCCCGGCGGTAGCCAAAAAGTTTCTCCGTCTGCGCATTGACCAGAACAATTTTGCCGGATTCATTGACGACGACGATGGCATCGGGCGCCGCTTCGAGCAGGGCCCGATACCGCATGGCTTGACCCTTATTGTTTTGCACGCGAAGCGGCGGCGACATCGGCGCGGACGGATTGCGAGCATCTTTCATCGGGGGCTCCCACGTAGTGGGCTTCGTAACGAATCCTTTGAATGCACCGATGGCTATAGTTTCTCGCCCATTGGCGATCAGAAACTGTGCGGAATAGCACGTAAGACAGGTTGTGTCGGATTGAATAACGGCCCTGATATTCCACTGTGCAGAATGGAAATGGCGGACAGCACGGAGTAGAATTTAGATAGGCAGAGTGGCGGGCGATTAGAGTTGCGCGCTTTGCTATACATAGTTTTGCTTTGGCTTGCGGCAGGCTTGATACGGAGAGTTTTCGATTATGGCTAATCCCTTTCGTACTTCGAATCCGGTTCTGAATGAGAAGGCGTTTCGCGATGTAGCGGCTACCGGCGAGGCGATGACGCTGCAGGGGACCGTGAATAAGACGGGCGTTCTGCTGCTTTGTGCGGTGGCTACGGCGGCGTGGACTTGGGGCATGGCGCACTCGGAAACACCGGAGTCGGCGATGCCGTGGATGTACGGTGGTTTGTTCGGCGGTTTTGTCGTGGCGCTGATCACCATTTTCAGGGCGCGATGGGCGCCGATTACCGCGCCGCTCTACGCATTACTGGAAGGTTTGGCGCTCGGCGGGATTTCTGCATATTTCGAGCATATGTATCCCGGGGTGGCGATGCAGGCGGTGGGACTGACGTTTGGCACGCTATTTGTGATGCTGCTGGCGTACAAGACCGGAATGATCCGCGCCACGCAGGGCTTCAAGATGGGCGTGATTGCCGCGACGGGCGGAATCGCGGTGCTGTATATCGTGGAGATGGTGCTCAGCGGTTTCTTTCACATGCAGGTACCGGCTATCAACGGGAGCGGCGTAATCGGCATTGGCTTCAGCCTTTTCGTGGTGATTATCGCGGCGCTAAATCTGGTGCTCGATTTTGACATGATCGAGTCTGCGGTTGCGGCTGGCGCGCCGAAATACATGGAGTGGTATGGCGCGTTCGGGATGATGGTGACGCTGGTGTGGCTGTACCTGGAGATGCTGCGGCTGCTGAGCAAGATGCGCCGGCGGTAGATTTGCGGCGGCCCTGGCAAGGCGCCCAGCTCCCCGACGGGGCAGAGAACGGCCGCCACTAGACCCTGGGTAGAAAGTCATCAGGAAAAACGTGCGACAGAATGGTACAAAAACGGAAGCGCCAGTGCTGACGCAGAGGTTTGTGGAGGCGCTGCGTTATGCGGCGGAACTGCATCAATTTCAGCGGCGCAAGGGCAAAGGTCAGCCATACGTGGGGCACTTGCTGGGCGTGGCGGCGATCGTGATTCAGCATGGTGGCGGCGAGGATCAGGTGATTGCGGCGCTGCTCCACGATGCGGTGGAAGATCAGGGCGGGCTGCCGCGGCTGGATGAGATTCGCGAAAAATTTGGCGAGCAAGTGGCGCGCATCGTGGATGGGTGTACGGATTCGTATGAAGCGCGCGGGGAGAAACGCGCTTGGGCGGAACGGAAACGGGCTTATATCGAACGGGTCGCGAAGGAAAATGCGGATGTGCGGCTGGTTTCGGCGGCGGATAAATTGGCTAACGCGCGGGAAATACTTGCGGATTATCGCGTGGAAGGCGATGAAGTGTTCAAGCGTTTTCAAGGCCGCAAGGATGGAACGCTGGGGTACTACCGGCAGCTGGTCGATGTGTTTCGTAAGGCCGGAACGAGCGCGCTGGTGGAAGAGCTGGAGCGGGTCGTCAGCGAGTTGGAGAAGTTGGCAAGTGCTCCGGTGCGGTAGAAATGGGCGCCGCGTGAATCGACGTTCGCAAATACCGCACAGGCAAGAGTGCTGGTGCCACCAAAACGCGAGAATTAATTTGCGTCGCGCATCCCGGAGTTGCAAACTTTCCGACTTGTACCATTCGCGCCCGGCGCCAGAGATTCTTGGAATGCCCGCGCGTAGTTCTGCTCATAATGTTATTTGACGCAGAGGCTGCCGCGATGCGCGGGGCAAAAGTCCGGGACCATTAAATGGCTCATCGATTCACGGGTGATCAACCCGCCGCCACCGGCAGAACCGCCGAGAGTACCGGCGGCGCGGCAAAGACTGTGTGCATCGCGGGATCGGGAGCGGTGCAGGGTTCGCTCAAGATGGCGTCCGAGGACGTGGACCGCGCGTTTGGCATGCCGGCGGGGAAACTGCGACGTCGTGCGGGAATCGAGTCACTGGCGTACGTAGCGAAGGACGAGAACGAGCTTTCGCTGGGCGTTGGCGCGGCCCAAGAGGCTTTGCGAACTGCCGGCACAAGCGCCGGTGCACTGGACTGGATCGTGGCTACCAGCGAAACGCACCACAACTATCCTTCGCTGGCGGCGCAAGTACACGCGAGCTTGCTGGCGCAAGAAAATTGCGCTGCGCTGGATGTGGGCGGCGGGTGCCTGGGCTTGCTGAATGCGTTGGCCGTGGCGCAATCACTCATCGCCTGTGGACAAGCCAGAGCCGTAGCGGTGGTCAGCGCGGACGTGCACAGCCGCACGCTCACTCCCGGGCGGGTGGCCGGGGAATTTGGCGGACTATTTGGCGACGGCGCCAGCGCGTTCCTGCTGCGCGCGACGCGCGACGAGGACGAAGCGACGAACTACACGCTGGGTGAGTTTTTCTTCGGTTGCGCCGGGCAATATGCCAACGCGGTGTGTGTGAGCGACGACAAGGACGGCCGTCTGACGCTGCAATTTGACGGCGACGCGCTGTCCCGCGCGGCGATCAGCCGTATGGAAAAAGTAATTGCCGCGGTGGAACGGCGCAGCGGCATCGCCCGCACGGAGGCCGGGGCCTTCGCCACACACCAGCCCAATCCCCGGTTGATGACGCTCGTAGCGAAGCAGTGCGGATTGCCAGAGTCACTGTTCCCGGCGGTGGCACGGTCGTCGGGAAATCTCGGCTCGTCGACCTGCGGCACGGCGTTGCATCTGGCCCTGACGGCGGCGGCAAGACAGCGGCAGGGGAAGCCCATCTTCCTGGCGTCGCTGGGACCGGGTCTGTTATTTGGTGGAGGGTGGGCAACGCCTGCCTGGCGGGCATAAAACGGCAGCGCGACTTGTTACCTTTTGTAACGAATCACAGCCAAGGCACTTCGCTATCCTTTCTGTTCTTCAGCTAAATTATTGTAAATAATCGGCTTACTCATTCGCCGCGGCTGGCGTTCCGCGTGCATCTCGCCTATCTGCAAGAGCGGTCGCAGAGTCTCGGGAGCAAATGGAATGAAACGATCTTGGAAACGGCAACAACAGGGCAGCTCCATCATAGAACTCGTGATTGTCGTACTGATGGTGATGATTCTGTCGGGTATGGCCATTATGGCCACCTCGAATCCGTCGCAATCGAGCCGCGCGAACGCGGCGACGGACGCGCTGGTGGACAGCTTGCGTCAGGCGCGGCAGCTGGCCATCACCAAGCGCCGCAACGTATTAGTCACCCTGAGCGGCACCAACCAGATACAGCTGGCCGTGCAGACGCTGCCGAACGATCCGCCAGCCACGGCGATTGCTCCGGTGCTGCTGAATGATGGGGCGGCGGGCGGATTGCAGTTTTACCTCTTCGGTGCTTTGCCCAACACTCCGATGGCGGCGCTGGGATTCGGGAATAACTCGGACATCGACCTGGAGCCAGTGAATGGCGGGGCGGTCGGGAGCGGGATAATGTTCACGACCTCGGGCGGCCTGGTGGGTTCAGGCGCGGCTGCACCAGCCAATTATTATGCGGTGGGCAACAACGACCCGATTAACGCGACGATCTTTATCGGCGTACCAGGCAGCACGGTGACGGCGCGGGCCGTGACCATCGTGGGTTCGACCGGCCAAGTGCGGCCCTATTACTGGGGCGGCACGGCATGGCAGGAATAGCGAGAAAATTTATGGGAAAACAAAGCAGAACGGTACGCAAGAAGAAGTCCGGGTTCACACTGCTGGAAGCCATGATCTCCATCGTGGTGCTGTCCTTCGGCGTGCTATCGCTGGCGGCGGTGTACGCGCAAGGTCTCTATTATGCGTCGCTCACGCAATACGACTACATCGCGGAAAAGAAAGCGGAACAAGCGGTGGAGGCGATGTTCACGGCGCGCGACATTAAATCCCTGACGTGGATCAATATTCAGAACGTGAGCCAGGGCGGCGTTTTTGTGGACGGGCCGTCGCTCATTCTGGTGCCAGGCACGGACGGTCTGGTGGGCACGCAGACGGATGTGGGCTCCGCGGATGAAGTGATCATCACCGGTCCGGGGCCGGACGGAATCTTTGGAACTCCCGACGACACAACACTGGACTTAAATCCGTGGATGACGCGCACCATCGCCATTACGCCGGTGGTCGTCGCGGGGAACACGGAACCCAACCTGCGGCAAGTCACGGTGACGATTAATTATGTCATTGGCACCAAGACGCGCACATACACGCTGGTTACCTACATTTCGTCTTTTGCCTGAGATCAACAGAGAACCAGCTATGGGAATCGCTCGCAATACGCGGAAAAAACGGAAGGATGTCATGAGGTTATCGCGCATGAAGAAGCAGCTGGGATTCACGATCATCGAATTTACCATCGCCATGGCGGTCACCATTGTGGCGCTGGCGGCCACCATGCTGGCCTTCCGGGACGCCACACAAGCCAACCAGAACGTGACGCAGCGCGAGGATATCGCAGACAACATGCGTGCGGGACTGAACCTTCTGGAGCAGGACCTGATCCAGACGGGAACGGGCATACCCACAGGCGGAATTTCCATTCCATCGAACGTTGCAAGCGGCTCGTGCACGACGGGATACGCGAATATCACGCGCCCGCTGCTGAACGGCTCGACGTTTTTCCCGCACTGTAACGTGACGCTGCCGGCCATTGAGCCGGGCAACGCCCTGGGGCCACTAATCGTCAGCCCGGACGCGACTTCCAACTTCAACACGGACATCATTTCGCTGATGTATCTGGACAATAGTTTGACGCTCAACACCTATCCGATTTACCTGCCGGCGGGAAGCGGAGCACCGGGAGTGGGAGGAGGTTGCGCAGGTTCCATCAGTCCGACGGGCTCCTTCGCAATCTTCGATCCTTCGTGCGTGGTCTCGCCCAGTCCGTCGGGGGCGACGGTCAATGCGGGGGATCTGTTGATGTTCAGCAACGCGAATGGCAACACCTTGGTGGAAGTCACCAGCGTGTCATGGCCGAAGGTGTATTTCGGCGCGGGAGATGCTTTTGGACTGAATCAGACGGGGCTGCCGAACGGGACGTTGATCAATCTGCAAAGCGCCGGCACATACCCGCCGACCACGGTGGAACGCATCGCTTTGGTGACCTACTACCTGGATAACGTAAGCGTTCCGGGGCGCGTGGAGCTGATTCGCCGCCTGAATTTCAACGCCGGACAGACCGTGGGAGACACGCTGGAGAACCTGCAGTTTACCTACAACTTCAACGACGGCATCGCCGTGAATGAGGTTACCGTGCCGACCGGATATTCGGAGAGCCAGATTCGCTCGACGAATGTGTACATCGGAGGACGTTCGGATAACGTCAGCCCGCAGAGCCACAAGTATCTCCGCCTAAACTTCCAAACGCAGGTGAGCCTGCGCGGCATGGCGTATTACAACGCTTACCCGTGATTGCCAACTTTCAAATGTGAGAAGGGAACCGAGACCATGAGAGCCGCAAAAAAAATCCAGCGTAGCCAGTCGGGCATCGCCTTGCTGACCACCATCTTACTGATGCTGCTGATGTCCAGCCTGCTGGTGGGCTTCGTGCTGATGATCAACTCCGGTCAGAAGCTGAGCGGAATCAATAACGACTACGGCCAGGCCTTTTACGGCGCGGAAGCGGGCATGGAAAAGCTTACCGCGGACTTGGGGACGCTGTTCGACCAGAACTATGCGCCCCCGACCGCGCAGATCAACGCTCTGGAACTCAGCCCGCCGGCCATCACGGGAATCAACTACCAGACCGCTAGTGGAGGTCCCGGATACACCATTACCAGCACGAATCCCGTGGACGCCAACGGCAACTACACCGCGACGGTCACGCAGATTAGCTCCGGCGCTTATCAGGGCATGACCGCGCTGGCTACGCCATATATTTTGAGTGTGACGGCGCGCACGGCCAGCGGCTCGGAAGTGAAGCTGCAGCGCACCACGCAGACCGTGGGCATTCCGATGTTCCAATTTGGCGTATTTTGTAACACGGATTGCAGCTATTTCGCCGGTCCAGACTTCAACTTTGGCGGCCGCGCGCATACGAATGGAAACCTGTGGCTCGCCTCCGGCAGCACGTTGACGATGTCGGATCGCGTAACCGCATATAAAGACATCATCCTGTTCACACTGGAAAATGGTCACCTCGTTTCCAATGGATATCCGGGAACCGTGAACGTGTACAACGGAGCGGGCACGCGTCCGCTGGCGACGAACGAGGGCAGCCTGCAGCAGGGCGCTGGCAGCGCCGGGAACGGCAACTGGCCCACGATCTCATTGGGCGCAGCCGATTACGCGGGCAATATTCGCAATGGGCTGGGCAGTTCCGCACCAACGTTATCGACCGGCGCGCAACAACTGCAACTGGGGATCGTGACGCTCGGAAACGGCGTGACGCAGTCGGTAGACGTGATTCGCCGCCCGATCGTCAACGAATCGAGCAGCGTCACCCAGGAACGTTATTTTGCGCAGGCCAGCTTGAAAATCCTGCTTTCGGACAACCCTGCGGATATCACTGGCGGAGTCGGTGGCCTGCCATGTACCTCCAGTACCGCACCGTTTAACCTGAGCAAACTTGCCGTCGTCAATGCCGCGGCGCTGACGGGCAGCGCAGACGCTCAGATCGTGGCGATTAAAAACGCCTTGGCGGCCAAAGGCGAAAATATTGTGCCGCTGGCGATTTCCGGCGGACAGGGTGGCGCAGGAGGCTATGTTCCATCAACGGTTGCAGGAACGGCCGGCGATGGGTACTGGTTGCCAGGGGTCGTTGGAGCTGTTCCCGCCTATCCAATCATCAAGGGCTATATCAAGATCGAAATTCAGACGCCACCGTACAACGCCTGCAATTGGCAGGACGTAACCTTGGAAGTGCTAGGCTATGGATACGTCGGCAAGAATGCCAATCCGATCACTGCAGGAACGCCGCTGTCACCAATCCTGCCCAAGCTGCCAACGGTGCAGATGCCTTCGCTGACGTCCACGGCAGCCCCGGCAGACACTTGCTTGGATGGGCATGCGCAAGCGATCATCCGACTGGAACGAATTCGCGATAATCCCTCCTCGATGCCTGGCACCCCTTGCGGCGTGACGGGCACAACCATCAACGCCACGCAAGGCACGGACTTCTGGCCAAACGCACTGTTTGACACGCGCGAAGGAACTTTACGAGATAACGTGCCCGCGAACAACTTGACCACCGGCGCTACGACGATCCCGTACAGCTCGATGGTGACCATCGGCGGCGTGATGCAGTATGTGGAACTGGACGTAAAAAACGCGGCGCGTTACCTCGCCGGTTTGTCCGGCGGCAGCGGCCACAGCTCTTACGATCCTGCCAACTCGCCTAACGACTACGTGATTTACATTTCCGACCGCCGTGGGAATTACGTCGAGGCCGCGGCAACGTTTCCGGGAGCCTGGCCTCCGTTATCCGTCAGCGGCAAAGAGACGGGAGAATACGGATTCGAGGACTTCGTGAATCCGGTGGACCCCAACGGATGCCCGAACGGAATCGTGGACACCGGCGAAAACCTGGATGCTTCCGCGGCCAACGTTTTTTACACGTATGGTGCGGACCCCGCACCGGCAATGGCGGCCGCGGGAACCTATCCGTTGAGCTTCGGCGCGTTTCTGGCCGCTAACATGCTCTACGCGAATCCAGCCAGCGCAACGGCGAATGCGTTCGCGCCGCCGCAATATGCCGCCGGCGCGGCCCCCAACAACTGCGGAGTCACGGAACCCTCCGGCTCGAAGATATGGCCTGGGACGTTTGTGATCCGCTCCAATGAAGCGCGCGAGAATCCTCCCTTCCTCTTCCGCCGTGCGGTGAAACTGGTGAACGGCAAGGACCTCATCGACAACTTGAACGTGTGCCCGGGTAACGTTACCTGCGGACTCACGATTGCCGCGGAGAACCCCGTTTACGTCCAGGGAGACTACAACTGCCCGACATGTGCGGGGAACAATTTCGATGCGAACTCAGTCGGAGCTTCGATCATCGGAGACGCCGTAACAGTGCTTTCCAACAGTTGGAACGACATTAATTCGTTCATAGGTCCCTATAATATGGGAGTCCGACTGGCGGCCACCAGCTACTACCGCGCGGCCATTGTGGGCGGATCAGGCTCACCGTTTCCGCAGCCGACGGCATGGGCCAGCGGCCAGGACTTTGGCACGGATGGCGGCATTCACAACTTCCTCCGCTACATTGAAAACTGGGGAGGACAAAACCTGAACTATACGGGCTCGCTGGTCAGCCTGTACACCAACCGGCAGGCCACTGGGACGTTCAAGTGCTGCACCACGGTTTACAGCCCGCCTACTCGTAACTACGCGTTTGATAACAACTTCCTGCAGCCGTCGCTGCTGCCGCCGCGGACGCCGCTCTTCCGCGACGTGAACACCACGGGCTTTACGCAACTGCTGGCTCCCACGCAGTAAGACTCAGGGAACCCGCAACAACAAAGTTCGACACAGCGTCCCGGTGAAAACCGGGACGCTTTTTTGTGGGCGCGAGATCGCTGGCGGACGCGCACGCCTTTCGTTACCGGTCATTGCCCCGGGAGAGTCCTGGTGGTGAAGCTGATGTCGACCGCGGGCACGGTGCAGCCCTGGAGTGGTGGCCAGCCGGGGTCGGTGGTGGAATTGCGGCAGAGCGCGGTGGCCGGGGTGATTTGCGAGGGATCGACAACACCGTTCAACGGCTCGGCGTAAATGGTGTAACTCTCGCCGACGGGCAGGCGATCGATTTCGTAGGTGCCGTCGAATTGTGCCGGGTCCGGAAAACTGCAGCTCCAGCCGCCGATAGTTCCAGCAATGACCGCGCCGGTGGCGGTGTCCATGGCGACTACGTGCGCGCCAAAGATACCCGTGACGCCGGGGGGATTCGCGGGCAGAGATAAACGATTGGCAGGAAGAATCTGTCCGCTAATCGTGCCGGCGTGCAGCGCGTCGGCCGGATCGGTGTAGAGCACGCGCAAGCCAGTGCGGTCGTCGTCGCTGAGTGGGGCGTCAGGCTGTAGCGCCGTGGGGCGGACACCCGTGAACGTGCCGGGAGCGGGCGCAAACGGAAACATCATGGCGCGCCAAACGGCGGAGTGGCTGAAGCCAAGGAAATGTCCGAATTCATGGGTCAGCAGCGATTCCAGATCGTAAGCGTTCGACGTTGACGGCAGCGCCTGCGGCGTGGCGAAGGTTATGGCGGAATCGCTGGGGTCGAAATAAATGTCGGCGTCGAGGATTTGTCCAGGCTGTGTGCTGGCGGGTTCATTTCCCAGGACAATTCCCGCACGGTCGGCGGTGACGATGCGGGTGAAGGCCAGCACGCCCGGCGTGAAGGCGAGGTCCAGCTGATCGAAGCAGACGGAATCCAGTCCGTCTTCGCCACAGGCGTTTTGCGTGCTGGTGCGCGTCAGCGGAGCGAAGGTAGCAGAGGCGAGAAGCGTGCCCGTGACGCCGGTCCAGACACCGATGGATTGCTGGATGGTCTGTTCGATTTCGTTTAGGCGGCCGTCGGGGGTTTGGTCCGAGGTGACGATGGTGACGGGATCGGTGTTTAGCGTGGTACTCCAGCGCACGTCGATGCCAGCATCGACCAATTGGTGCGCGGACACCGGGCAGGCCGACCCGCCGGAAAGATTGGCTGGTTGGCGAACGTCCGGCACGACTTGGTCGAACGAGTAGCCGTGGGCAGTGGGCGCTAGAAGTACGGAATAAAAAATCGCGAAACATTTGGCGAGCGATACTTCCCGGCGATGGGGCATAAGAGCCTTTCCTGCTGCTTTCGTTTTCCACTGAGCCTTCGAGGATCGATTGGTCCTTTGGAATCGGTAGTGGTGCTCCCACACAATTTTCTGGTGCTGCGCTACGGCGTGCTGGCGTTGAGGGAGCGCCGTAGTTTTTGCTGGAATGTGCTTAAGGGCATGTTACGGATGCCACTGGCCAGAAACTCACGTTCTTCTTCATGGAAAACCGCGACCGCGGAGTCCTGCGTCACGCGCGCTGCACCCGAGCGCTGGTCGCGCAGAACGCGAAATGTCCCCTGTGCCCAGCCCAACACGCGATAAGGCTCGCCGGAGCGCCGCCACAAGAATAGATAAGCTTCTTCGCCGGGCTTGAACTCCGGAATGCCCTCAACACGCGAGTGCATGCCCGCGATGCTGCCACCGAGCTGGCGGAGGAGGATGCTGTGCGAAGCCGGTACCTCCAGCGCGCGATGGTCTTGCGAAGCAGCCGCTCCTGCAGCACCGGCTGGTGCGGAAACGCGCTGGTCCGCTCCAAAAGCATCCGGCTTTACGTCTTCGAGGAGAGCGAAACGCGACTCCGTCCAGATCTCTCCTCCGTCCCAAGCGCTGTGTACGCTGACGCAGCGCACGCGCGCAATCGCCGTGGCGCTTCGCGTAAGTTCCTCGAAGCTCATGGGCACCAGCGTGGTGGCGCGGACCAGGATGGCGGTCACGAGCATCAGGAAGATCAACAGAATCCATAGAACTCCCTTGCTATTGGTCTTGCTCATTTTCACGTACCTCTCTCACTGCAGTTCGCTGTGTCTTTCACTGGATTTCCACGGCGCCGGTGGCCGCCGTTTTGTCGAGATTGGTGGTTTGAATGAAAAGTGTTCGCGGGCCGGGAAACGCGCTCGCGGGCAGTAGCAACGTGATGTGCAGGATGCCGAGCCCGGCGGGCTGCTCGGAGATGACGGTAATGTCGCCGGGGCCGGAAATGGTTATGGTCATGCTGGCGTCGAGGCCGCTTTCGGAGAAAAGGCAGAGATTCGCGGTGGTGCTGCCACTGACGGGACGCTGCAAGGTCACGGGATTGCCGCCGAGCGCGCACGCGTTGGTGGCCGTTGAAAATGCACCCAGCGCGGCGACGTCGAGGTTGACATCATCGTCGGCCGTGGAGACACCTGCAGTGGTCGGATCGACGACCACGATGTCTTGTCCGCTGGCGGCGGGGGCTGTGCTGGTCAAGGAGATGGAAGCGTCGGAAGCATTTGGCGCGGCGACCACCAGTTCCACGACGTTGCTCTGTGTTCCGTCAGGATTTTGCATTTGTACAGAAACCGATCCGGCCACGGCGACGTCGCTGGCGCTCACCGGCGCGAGGCACTCGGTTGTGGAACTGCACGTGGTGGCGCGCGCGCTGCCGGCGATCCACACCGCTGAACCCACCCCCGAGCCAGTCGGGACCATGCCGCTGCCGTCGATCTGCAGCGTGAACCCTTGCGCGGCTCCGGCGTACACGCTGGCGGGATGAATGGAGCGAGAGAATGTTTACGCCGGTGGAAATAATGACGGCGGCCACGCCGGACTGTGTTACATCGTCCTGGCTAACGGCAACGACCTGTAAGGCATCGGGCGAAGGCGCGACGGTCGGCGCGGTGTACGTGCCGCTGGTATCAATCGCGCCGCACACACCGCCGCCCGCGGCGCAGGCCGCTCCGGAAATTTGCCAGACCACGGACTGATTGCTGGTGCCCAGCACCGTGGCGGAGAAGGCTTGCACGGCGAGGGGCGAGAGCGTTGCGCTGGCCGGCAAAACGGACACAAGGACGTGATTGATGATGGTGACTTGGGCGGTCGCGCTTTTTGTGGTGTCGGCGGCGCTTACGGCTTGCACGGTGACCGGATTCGGCGTCGGGATAGCGCCTGGTGCGAGATAGTCCACGGGCAGGGAACTGGCGCTGAGCACGGGCTGGCAGGGGCTCGAACCTGTTACGCAAATTTGTCCCAGGTCGGCAGCGCCGCCAGGAACGCCATTCACATTCCAAAGCACATTGTTGTCGGCAGAGCCGTTCACCTGCGGCGTGAGGGTGACGCGATGATTGGCGGCCAACGTTGCCGTGCCTGGCGTGATGCTTACACCGACGCCTGGCGCAATCGCCAGCGTCGCTTGCGCTGCTTTGGAAGGATCGGCCTGCGGTGTGACGGAGATAGTTACCGTGTCGGGCGTGGGCGCGGTGCTTGGCGCCGTATATGTGGCGGAGTTTGTTGTTTTGCTCGCGCTGGCGTCCTGCGTGGTAACCGTGGACAGCGTTCCACACGACGAGCCGCTGCAGCCCGCGCCGGTCAGCGTCCAGGATAGGTTTTCGCTGGGATTCGAGCCGGGAACCGGGGTTAGCGTGGCGACGATGGTGGCGGCGCCGCTGGTGGGGACACTGGCTGGTGCGGAAATGGTCAAGGAAAAATGGCTGGTGACGGTGATGGATGCGGAGGCCTGTTTGGATGGATCGGCAACGCTTTGCGCGGTCAGCGTGACGCTCGACGGTGCGGGCAGGATTTGCGGCGCGGTGAAGTTTCCATTGGCATCGACGGCGCCGCATTGATTCGGGCACGCTGCACCAGAGAGGTTCCAGCGCAACGTGGTGTCCGGGTGCCCAGCGCTGCTGATGCCTCCGCCGAACGCTTGCAGCGCGCCAAGTTCCACGTTCGCGACATTTGGAGTCACTTGGACGACGATGTCGCTGACGATGGCGAAGTTCGCGGTTGCGGATTCTGTGGGATCGGCCGCGCTCGTCGCGGTCACCAGCACGCTCGCGGGCGATGGCAAATCTGCTGGCGCAGTATAGACGCCCGCTGAGGTGATCGTGCCAGCTGCGGCGGTGCCTCCCTGCACGCCGTTCACCCGCCAAGTCACGGCGGTGTTGGAGGCGTTCGTGACCGTGGCCGCGAAGGCCTGCGTGTTTCCGAGGATAACCGACCCAGAGCTCGGCGTAACCGTAACAGTAATCTGCGGAGGCGGAGGTGGCGCAGTTGTGGTGCCGCTGCTTTGCGAGCAGCCACACATGCCCGCACCCACGGCGATCGCGACAAACAGCGCGACAATCAGCGAGGCGAAGGCCGACGTCGATCGCAGCGTCGGAAAGACGGTTGCGGAGGTGGCGAAATTTGTTAGCGCGAGAGGTCGCATGTCGGTGTAAAAGCAGGCGAAGGGCCAGCGAAAAAAAGGCGTAAAGTGGCCGAGGAATCGCATAGTTGTTGAAAGTCAATAAGTGTTTTATTATCTGTATCTTATGGCGAGGGTCGTGGGGTTTCTAAACCCTGGTTCCGTAGATTTCGACCTTCGGAGAGCGGCGAGATTCAGGGTCTTTTCGGAACTGTTTGTTGCTAGTGATGTACCAAGTTGGGAATGGGCGCTGGGGACTCTTCCCGCGAGCGAAATCCCATGGCGACAAGAAAGTCAGCGGAAAAATCTCGAAGATCGAAGTTAGTTTGTCTGTACTGAAGCGAGCGCCGCGTGAAGCGCGCTACGAGTTGCGGACCGCGGTCAACGCGGAACTCAGATCGGTGTACAGAAACGAATAGCCAGATTCCTGTAGCACCCTGGGCACGACGCGCTGGCTGGAGAGCAGCAGAGCGTCAGCCATTTCGCCAAGAAGCATGCGCAACGCAAACACCGGCATGGTGAAAAATGCCGGGCGATGCATCACGCGCGCCAACACTCGCGTGAACTCGGCGTTCGTTACCGGTTGCGGGGACACGACGTTCACGGCGCCATGTACGGCATCGTTTTCAATGGCGAAGTGAATCACGCGCACGACATCTTCCAGACCAACCCAGGACATCCACTGCGTTCCGGGGCCTAACTTTCCACCCGCGCCGATTTTGAATGGGAGCATCATCTGCTGCAGCGCGCCACCGTGTTTGGCGAGAATAATTCCAAAGCGCAGGCGCACTACGCGAAGTCCCAAAGGTTGGGCGGTGGTGGCTTCGGCTTCCCATTCTTCGGCGAGGCGGCCCAGGAAATCGCCGCGGGGCGCGCTGTCTTCGGTGAGAAGCTCGCCACCGCGATTGCCGTAGTAGCCGATGGCCGAGGCGGAGATGAGCACCTTTGGACGGGGGCTCATTTTCTCGATGGCGGCGACGAGTCCGCGAGTGGTTTCCACGCGGCTGCTGCGCAGTAATTCCTTGCGGTCTGGGGTCCAGCGGCCATCGGAGATACTGGCACCCGCCAGGTTCACTACCGCATCGGCGTTTTGCGCCGCGAGGCCGAATTCAGCGGACTTGGCACTCCATTCGAGGTCGCAGCCCCGTTTGGTTTCTTGTTCGTCGGCGTCCTTTTTTCGCAGGAGACGGCAAACGTCATAGCCGCCGCGGTGGAGGGATTGCACGAGTGCAGTACCAACTAGTCCGGTGGCTCCGGTGATCAAAACCTTCATCGAGTTCCTCGCGGGGCGCGGGTATCGTCGTCGCTAATCGTCGTGGGTTGGATGCGCAGCGCGTCCGAACGGCGTGGTAGCCCCGGCGGTTCCTACCGGCTTAGGGATGGACCGCACAACGCCCTTGGGGCAGGGTCAAGGACTATTTTGGAACCTGTCAGGTACTTGGAGTCTAGTTTGGCGCAGGCTCGCCGGAGAGGTGGATGGGAGTTACAATTGCGAGATGGACGCCATGACAGCTAAGGTGTTGTTTTTCGGGCGGCTTCGGGAAGTTGTTGGGCTGAGCGAATATACTTACGAGTTGACCGACGGAGCGCCGATTGGGAGTATTTTCGCGCACTATGCCGAGCGGTGTCCGCGGCTGGCAGAGTTTCGGACCTCGGTGGTGGCTTCGCGGAATTGCGAATTTGTGGATTGGGAGACACCGGTGCATTCCGGTGATGAGGTAGCTTTTTTGCCGCCGGTGAGCGGTGGGTAGCACGCTTCGGAAACAGCGAGTCATTTTCGCCACGAAACATTTCTCTATGACCGACGCCCGCCAATGCCGCGATGATCGATTCGAGCTGACGCGCGACCGAATTCCCGCGGAATCACTGGTAGAGCAGGTGCGGGCAGGAGAAGATGGCGTGATCGTGACGTTCGATGGTTGCGTGCGCAATCATTCTCATGAACGGAAGACGTTGTATCTGGAGTATGAAGCTTACGAGCCGATGGCGCTCGAAAAGATGCGCGAGATTGGCGCGCAAGTGCACGAAAAATTTGCCATTGACCGCGTGGCCCTGGTGCATCGGCTGGGGCGGCTGGAGATTGGGGAAACCAGCGTGTTCATCGCGGTCAGTGCGGCGCATCGCGCGGCGGCCTTCGACGCCTGCCGCTGGGCGATCGATACGCTGAAGCGCACCGTGCCCATCTGGAAGAAGGAGTTTTTCGCGGATGGTGCGGTGTGGGCCGACGGCGAGCTTCCGCCATCTCCCGGGGCGCCTCCAGTGACGCGTTCAGAGACGCCTTCGGGGGCGGCACCTTCCACGGAAAGTGCATCTTAACGTTTAATGGCAAAAGCCCAAGTTCGCGCCGCCACTCCGGATTGCTGGCTGCGCTATTTTTTTTGCCTGCTCACCGGAGTCTTACTGGCGTTCGCGGCGATTCCGGGACGAGCACAAGATGACCCGAATCGCCCGCCATGGGCGCAAAAAAATAAAAATAGCGCGCCGGCGGCAAGTACCTCCGGCTCGACGTCCGACGGCAACTCTACGGGCAGCACCTCCACAGGCACCTCTATCGGTTCCTCCAACGACGCTGCGAGCCGAACGCCCGCCGTAAAACCGGCTGGAACGCCGTCGGGGGCGTCAACCGCAAAGGGCGGCACATCTGGCCGAGGAAACAACGCCGGGGTTCCCGCCGGTCCGCCGGTGCCGATCGTGCAGCCTACGCTGGATACTTCCAGTACCGCGGCGGCGCCGGGGGAATCGCAGGATGCGGCAAATCAGCACGGACGCATTCGCGTTACGGTGAATCTGGTGAGCGTGCTGGCGAGCGTGCTGGACGACAACAATCGTCCCGCGCCGGACCTGCCGATCGAAGCGTTTCAAATTTTCGAAGAAGGCGTGCCACAGAAGATCGCGATATTTGATTCGGAAACTACGCAGCCTCTGGACCTGGCGTTGATGATCGATTCGAGCCTCAGCGCGCATAAGGAGTTCGCGTTCGAGCAGGAAGCGGCGGCGCATTTTATCCGCCAGGTGCTGCGGCCCAACGACCGGTTGGGAGTGTTTGCGTTTGACGAGTCGGTAACGCAATACGGTGTGTTTTCGGATAACGTGCACGCGTTGCAGGAAGCGGTGCGAAAAATCCCCGGCGGCGCGGGGACCTCGATTTACGATGCGCTGGTGTTCGGGTCGCGCGCGCTGGAAAAGCGCGGCGGAGAGCGTCGGCGCGTGATCATTTTGGTTACCGACGCAGGCGAAACTACCAGCGGATACGATTTCGAAGCGGCGCGGAAAGCAGCGGTGCGCAGCGGTGCGCTGCTGTACACCATCGTGATCCGGCCGGTGAAAAACGAGAATGGCCGAAATACCGCCGGTGAACATGCGCTGGAGACCATCACGGACACCACCGGCGGAGCGATGTTTTTTCCGGACACGCCACAGGAGCTGGGGATTATTTTCGATCGCATCGACCAGGAGCTGCGCACACAGTACCGTCTGGGCTACTACCCTGATCCGCGGGGCCCGGCCAACACCTATCGCAACATTGAAATTAAAGTCCTGGGCACGTATCACGTCCGGCATCGCAAAACCTACCTCACCGGGCCGCAATAGTCCTGACGTATACTTTTGCCAGCGGCGATGGCGGCGCATTGCCCTCCTCCGCGACGTTCCAAACGTATGACCACCACCTATCTTGCCGCCGCGATTGAAATTGCGCGTGAAGCTGGCGCGATCCTCCGCGAAGAATCCAAGCATCCGGCGCAAATTGCTTACAAGAGGGAAGTGGACCTGGTCACGCAGGCGGACAAGCGTTCCGAACAACTGATCGTGGACCGGCTTACAAAATATTTTCCATTGCATGCGATCGCCGCCGAAGAGGGCTTGGGCCGCGAATCCAATTCGGAATTTCGCTGGCATGTGGATCCGCTCGATGGCACAACGAATTTTGCGCACGGGTATCCCTGTTTTTGCGTCTCGATTGCGCTGGCGCTGCGCAAAACTGGTGCGAAAAACGGCTCGGCGATGGGCGACACGCTGCTCTGCGCCGTAATTTACGATCCCAACCGCGACGAGCTTTTCGCGGCGGCTCCGGGCGAAGGCGCGACGCTCAACGGCGCCAAAATTCAGGTCTCCCGCAACTCCACGCTGGCAACCAGTTTGCTCTGCACGGGATTTCCGGTGCACGAACGCCACGCCAGCCCGAACATTCACTATTATTCGGATTTCACCATGCGTTCGCATGGCGTGCGTCGCGACGGCTCCGCCGCGCTCGACCTTGCAAATGTCGCTTGCGGCCGCTTCGATGGCTTCTGGGAATTTGGTTTGAAGAAGTGGGACACCGCCGCGGGTGTGCTACTGGTCGAGGAGGCTGGCGGGCAGGTCAGCGATTTCGATGGACGCCCCTACGAACTCGGCGGACCCGTGATTCTCGCTACCAACGCGCTTGTCCACGAAGAGATGCGCGCAGTCGCCAACGAAATCGCCGTGCTGTTTCCCGGTCCCACGCAGCCGCGCTGATCTGCGCTCGATTGGCTATCGCCGTGCCCTCAACCCCGCCCCGAGCCTGCTTGGCACCCAACTCGCAAGCGGGCGGCGGCGCCCCCGGGCTCACCCCGGTATCCAATTCCGCACACGACCCCGTACACAAGAGGACAAGTCCATTGTCCCGGCATCTGCGGAACTCCTATGATGAAGGTAAGGCGTGATCATCCTGCGGCAACCACCCCACAGCGCTGGCTGCTGGCTGCCCCCTTGTCGAGTAAGGAGTCTTTGCCGGAATGTGCCGAGTCGCCGCGTTTTTCGCCTTGCTTTTGGCGTTATTTTCCTGCGCGCATGCGCAGCAATATGCCGATGATACGCCGCCTCCGAATACGGAGATGCAGCGCCAGGAGATCGTCAATATCGAAAGCGAAACCGCGCGCGCCTTGCTGCTGAACAATGGCACGTTTTTTCGCCGCGTCTATGCCGACGATTTTACCGGCACGCTCTCGCACGGCCAGCCGGTGGACCGCGCGGGCCTGTTGCAGGTGATCCAGAACAACGACGTGAAGTATGAAGTGTTCGTCGCCAGTGACATTAAGGTGCGCATCTATCAGGATTTGGCGGTAGCCACGTGTTTGTGGACGTCGCGCGGGGTGTATCGCGGCCACAATTTTAATAGCCAGATGCGCGTCACCCATGTGTACATCAACGGCCCTCGAGGCTGGCACGTCATCGCCGGACAAAATACCGCGCTGCCTCCGGACACGATGCAGCCGCTGTAATCGATAATTTCTTCGCGCGGCATTCGTATTGCTCCGTATCGCTTCGTTTGTGTTGTTTCGTTGACGCTTTCACGCCCCGGTGGTACGCTCCCGCTTCTCCGTGCCCAAATAATGCGTGCCGTCGATCTGATCCGAAAAAAACGCGACTCTGGTACACACACCCAGCCGGAAATTGATTTTCTGATCTCGTCGTACACCCGCGGTGACATTCCCGATTATCAAATGGCCGCCTGGCTGATGGCCGCGTGGCTGCGCGGCCTCAATCGCGCCGAGCTTTCTTTTCTGACGCACGCCATGTTGCATTCCGGGGAAGTGCTCGACCATTCTGCAATTCCGGGAAGGAAAGTCGACAAGCATTCGACCGGCGGTGTGGGCGACAAAACTTCGCTCATTCTCGCGCCCATCGTGGCCGCCGGAGGACTGACGGTGCCGATGATCAGCGGCCGGGGCCTGGGGCACACGGGCGGCACGCTGGACAAACTGGAAGCGATTCCCGGTTTCAACACATCTCTCACGCTCGGCGAATTTCGCCGCGTGTTAAGCGCTTGCGGCATGGGCCTTATCGGCCAGACCGTGGAAATCGCCCCTGCGGACAAAAAAATCTACGCGCTGCGCGACGCCACCGCCACGGTGGAAAATATCAGCCTGATCTGCGCTTCCATCATGAGCAAGAAATTAGCGGAGGGCATCGATGCGCTGGTGCTAGACGTAAAAACTGGCTCCGGCGCGTTCATGAAACGCGAGGAAGACGCGGTGGAGCTCGCCCAAGTGATGGTGGAAACCGGCGCGCGCATGGGAAAAAAAATCGCCGCGCTGATCACGGACATGAATCAGCCACTGGGCCGCATGGCCGGTCACAGCAACGAAATCATGGAATGCCTCGAGGTCTTAAATGGCGGCGGCCCCGCCGATTTGCGCGAGCTGAGCGTCGAGCTGTCCGCGTGGATGTTTTTTCTCGGCGAAAAAACTGTCGACTTGCAGGCTGGCCGCGAACTCGCCAACGCGATGATTTCCAGCGGCAAGGCCAAAATCAAGTTTCGCCAGGCGATCGAACTGCAAGGCGGCGATCCGCGCGTTGTCGACGACCCGCAACGCCTTCCACAGGCCCGCTCTCTTGTCGTAGTGCCAAGCCCTGCCGCGGGATTCGTCACTGCCACCGACTGCGAAAATCTCGGTATGGCGCTCGCTATTCTCGGCGGAGGCCGCGAGAAAAAAGAAGACCACATCGATCACGCCGTGGGCCTCGAATTCCACCGGCGCATCGGCGACCGCGTCGAAAAGGGTCAGCCGCTGGTCACTATCCATTACAATTCCGGCGCGAAGCTGGAAGACGCAAGAGCCATCATCGCGGCCAGCTACCAAATTGCGGCTGAGCCGCCGCAGGCGCCGCCGCCGTTAATCCATCGCATCATCCAACCGACTCCATAATCGCGAACAGCGCACGCAGAAAAAAATGCCTGAACTGACGGCAATTTTAGTATTGTTCGGAATCGCCAAGCGGCGCCACGGATAAAAGGAGAACCAATGGGACGGTTCGTCGGAGTGCTCGGCATCGCCGTGATTCTCGCGGGAGCATACGTATTCTCGACGGATCGTCGCGCCATCAAGCTGAAAACCGTCGCTTGGGGTCTTGGCCTGCAATTTGCGCTCGGTCTCTTCGTCCTGCGTGTCCCGGCCGGCCAGCGGCTCTTTGCAGCCGCCGGCGCCGCCGCCAAGAAACTCCTGGATTTTTCCTACGTTGGTTCCACGTTCATCTTTGGAGAACTCGGCAAGGCCGATTCCAACGTGGGGTTCATCTTCGCGTTCCAGGTGCTGCCCACCATTATTTTCATCGCGGCGTTCTTCGCGGTGCTCTATCACTTCGGCGTGATGCAGATCATCATTCGCGGCGCAGCCTGGGTGATGACGAAAATTATGGGCGCCAGCGGTGCCGAGTCCCTCAACATCGCCGCCAGCATCTTCATGGGCCAGACCGAAGCGCCTCTCACCATCCGCCCATTTCTCCCTAAGCTCACCAAGTCCGAACTAATGACAGTCATGACCAGCGGCATGGCGCACATCTCCGGCGGCATGATGGCTGGGTACATCCGCGTTGGCGGCGCTGATGCCAAGAATCTCCTCACCGCGGTGATCATGACCGCTCCCGGCACGCTGCTTATGGCCAAAATGCTGGTCCCCGAAACCGAGCACCCGCTGACCGCGGGCCGCGTCGAGATGCCCCCCTCGGAAAAAGAGGCCAATGTTCTTGGCGCGATTGCCCGTGGCACCGTCGATGGCCTGCATCTGGCGCTGAATGTCGGCGCGATGCTCATCGTTTTTCTCGCGCTGCTTGCGCTGCTCAACGCCATGATGGGCTGGGTACACATGCATATCGGCTGGTTTCCCTACAATCTGCAAGAAGTTCTCGGCTGGATTTTCGCGCCGGTCGCTTGGCTCATTGGCATTCCCTGGCACGATGCCGCGCAGATCGGCAACCTGCTTGGCACACGCATGGTGCTCAATGAATTTGTTGCCTTTGCACAACTGGGAACCATGAAGGGCGCACTCGACCCGCGCAGCTTCACCATCGCCACGTTCGCGCTCTGCGGCTTTGCGAATTTCAGTTCCATTGGCATTCAGATCGGCGGCATCGGCGCGCTGGCTCCGGAACAGCGCCAGCAACTCGCCAAATTCGGCATTCGCGCCATGCTCGCGGGGACCATGGCCAATCTGATGTCCGCTTCTATTGTGGGAATTCTTTCGTGAACGCAAGAAAATCTAAATCGCGAATAGCCATTAAACGCCCCGCCAAGAAAATTGCGCGGGGCCCGGCAAACATCGCGAAAGCTAGCTCAGTGCCGCTTACGCTGAGCGAATTTGACCACGCCCAGCAAGCCGCGCAATTCATTCTTTCGCAAAGCAAGCTCCGCCCCAAAATCGGGCTTGTCCTCGGCTCCGGTCTCGGCGCCTTCGCCGCCGAATTCACTAGCGCCGTGAGAATTCCGTATGCCGACATTCCAAATTTCCCGCGCTCTACCGCCATCGGCCACGCCGGAAAATTGGTCATCGGCAAAGTTGGCGACACCCCAGTCATCGCCATGCAAGGCCGCGTGCATCTTTACGAAGGCTACTCCGTCCATCAAGTCGCTTTCCCCATCCGCGTATTCGCCCGCCTCGGCATCCGAGCAGTCATTCTGACGAACGCCGCCGGCGGCATCCTCGCCGAACTGACGCAAGGCCGCCTGGTCCTGATCCGCGACCACATCAATCTGCAGGGCGCAAACCCCCTCGCCGGTCCCAACGACGAAAGGTTCGGCCCGCGCTTTCCCGACATGACCACCGCCTACGACAAACAATTCCGCACCATCGCCGCCGCCGAAGCCGCCCGCACCGGAACCACCATGCCCGAGGGCGTGTACGCCGCACTCGCTGGCCCCAGCTACGAAACGCCCGCCGAGATCCGCTACCTTCGCGCCATCGGTGCCGATCTCGTCGGCATGTCCACCGTTCCCGAAGTCATCGCCGCTCGTCACAGCGGCATCCGCGTCCTTGGAATTTCCTGCGTCACCAACGCCGCCGCGGGGGTAATCGATCGACCGCTAGTGCACACGGAAGTCCTGGAAGTAGCCGAGCGCGTAAAAGGCCAATTCATCGCCCTGCTCCGAGCGGCCATCCCAAAAATCGCCGGCGAGCTAAAATGAAGTGGTCTTTGTAGAGGCGCAGCATGCTGCGCCCCATCTCGGCACGACTGCTACTTCTAGAATTTTTCCCGGACCATAAACGCGAGGCCACAAATGACCGACCATGAATCGTTAATCACTGCCGCAAAACAATCCCGCGAAAACGCCCACGCCCCCTACTCCAATTTCCGCGTAGGCGCCGCTCTCCGAGCCAGTTCCGGCCGCATTTTCGGCGGCTGCAACGTCGAAAACGCCACTTACGGTCTCACCGTCTGCGCCGAGCGCATAGCCCTCTTCAAAGCCCTCTCCGAAGGCGAACGCAACTTCGACGCGATCGCGGTAGTCACCGATGTCGACCGCCTCACCCCTCCCTGCGGCGCCTGCCGCCAACTCCTCTGGGAGTTCTGCGGCGACCTCCCCGTCACTCTCGCCAACCTCCAGGGTCAAACCGAAACCATGCAAATGCGCGAGCTCTTCCCAAGGCCCTTCGATGCCTCCAACTTCTAGCCGCCTAACCGCCGCTCGTCGCGAAAAAATTCCCCAATTTCGCGCCTCTAGCGTAGTAAAATACCGCCACCGTCGCTCTCCCCGGCCGGCGCCCGTTTGCGAGCTCGCACTCGCGACCCGTGCTATGCCCAACGAACCCAATCGCCTAGAAAACCGCACCCCTCTCCGCGTGGCCGTGGATCTGGCCGCCCTGGAAGTCCGCACCCCCGCGCAACAAGGCGTCACCGAAAACGTTAGCTTGCACGGCGCGCGGATAATCACGGGTAGGCCGCTCCCACTCAACGAGCGCCTCAACATACGCTCGCTCGTCGGCAACCTGCGTTCCCGCGCCCGCGTCGTATACTGCGAACCTCGACCAACCGGCGACTTTGTCGTCGGCCTGCAGCTTACCGCCACCGTCGGCGACTGGACCTTTCCGCAACAACAACGCCGCGCCACCCAGTAATCGCTCCGCGTTCCGTCTTCCGGTCGCAGTCCAGTGATATATGAGACTGGCATGGCCGCGATCTCTTAAAGCCCAAAGTTTTTCGCCGGTGCGCCGACCACCCTTCACGCGTTTTCTTGGTTTCCACCTGCCACTGGAGTGGCGCAGCCGCCGTCAGTCCTGTAGATTTACATCAGCCACATACGCAAAACTTCTAGATCGAACTTCGAGGAGAGAAACATGTCGGAAACGATCGCCACTGGCGCGGACTTTAAGAAGCAGCTTCGCGCGGGATCACCCAAGCTCGGCCTATTCGTAAATTCCCACAGTGCCACCATTGCCGAGCAGCTCGCTCACAGCGGCTACGATTGGCTGCTGGTCGACACGCAGCACGGCCCCCTGGACCATCAGAATCTCTCCGCCATGCTTTGCGGAATCTCCAGTGGCGGGGCAAAATCCATGGTCCGCGTCGGTGGGTTCGACGATCGCCCTGGCATCCAGCAGGCGCTCGACCTCGGCGCCGACGGCGTCCTGGTTCCCTACATCAACACCGCGGCGGAAGCCCGCCAGGCGGTCAGTTGCATGCGCTATCCCACCGCGGGCACACGGTCCGTTTACTTCCCGCAACGCAGCATGAACAAAGGCGGCTTGCTTGGTTACGCGGGTGCATGGAACGCCAACGCCATCGTCGCGCTGCAAGTCGAAACCGCCTCCTGCATCGAAAATATCGCGGAAATCGCCGCCGTTCCCGGCGTAGACATCCTCTTCCTCGGCCAAAACGATCTCTGCATGTCCATGGGTCTCTATGAAAAGTATGAGTTCCCGCACATGTACACCTCGCCTGAACTGGGCGTCGCGACACAAAAGCTGGTCGACGCCGCGCGCAAAAACAGCGTTATCCTCGGCCTCTTCCTCTTCGGCACCTCACGCGTGGGAGAGTTCCTTGAAAAGGGTTTTACCTTCATCAGCGTCGGCAACGATTTGCATCACGTCCTGACGCAAGCCGGAGCCTACGTCAAAGATGTCGAGGCCGTCTCCCAGGAAAAAGGCAAACCCTGGACGCGCCGCCCCACGTCACTTCTCTGACGTGCGTCGCCGATCCTGAATCACTTAACCCGATGCCACGACCCGTCATCGCCCTGCTCGCACTTTGTGCTCTAGCCGCATCGCCCACGTCTATGCGGCCTGCGGCAGGCCAGCACACCACGCGCGGAAAATCTGCCGTGCCCCCGATTGCGTGCGGCGCCGGCGCCGCCCTCTCGCTCAGTGCCTCCACCGCAAAACAAGGTGGCTTACTGCTCGCGGAGCTGTCGGCGAGACACCCGCTGGCCAATGTCCACGCCAAATGGGACACCGGGGAAATTTCCTTCTGGCCAGGTGGCGCCGGCGGTTCATCTCCACAAAAAAAACAACTGTGGCGCGCCCTGGTCCCCGTCGATCTCGAAAAAGCTCCCGGCGATTACGTTCTCAGTTTGCACGCGCAGCAGAACGCGCCAGAGCCAGTCACGTGCGAAATCACCATTCACGTAATCTCCGGTAAATTCGCCACGGAAAGCCTCCACGTGGCCCCCCAGTTCGTCGAGCCCAATCCCGAGCAACTTGAGCGTGCCAAGAGCGAGCAACAACGCCTGCGCGAAATCTACTCCGCTGTAACGCCCGATAAATTGTGGCGAGGCAAATTCCGCATCCCCCTCGACGGCGTAACCTCTGGCGCCAACTTCGGTCGCCGCCGCGTCCTCAACGGTCAAGCCAGTTCGCCGCATACTGGCGTCGATTTCCCCGCCCCCACCGGCACTCCTGTCCACGCGGCGCAAGCCGGCCGCGTGGTTCTGGCCGAGCCCCTCTTTTTCGCCGGAAATACCGTGGTGCTCGATCACGGCCTGGGCATCTACACCCTCTATGGCCACCTGTCACAAATCAACGTGAAGGTCGGCGACGAGTTACTCCCCGGCGAGATCCTCGGCAAAGTCGGCGCGACCGGCCGCGTCACCGGCCCGCACCTGCACTGGGGACTTTCCATCAACCGCTCGCGCGTCAACGCCCTGCAAATCGTGAATTTTCCCGCCATTTAGATGAAAAAATTACGCGGTCACTCCGCGCACCGGAATATCCGCGTCTCTGCATGCGGAAAGCCTGGCCGTCATTTGCCCCGGTACTCCAGTCCCTCTGCCTGTAGTACCGTCGCTTCATTGCTATTCCCGGGCAACTGCGCCACACTTGAAATATCGGCCCGGGCGATATTTTCTTGATTGCTTTTTTCGCTCGTTTTGGCATTCTACTGGCCACTGGCATTGTAGCTTTACGGTTCGTCCCACCGAATTCGTAAAGGCTAATCCATCAGGCGCGATTTTCCGTATTAGGTAAGAGAAAGAAGCACGCGAAAATGTCACTGATTAACTTCCGCTACCGGGAACGTCGTCGCACCGTCCGCGTTTCGCTAACCGTGCCCTTGACGGTTCACGGCAAATCCGGTGAGGGCGAAAAATTTGTGGTCGCCACGCATTCGCAATCGGTCAATCGCCACGGCGCGCTTTTCCCGCTCGAGCATCTCGTCACCATGGGCCAGCAGCTTCTCCTCGTTAACGATCACACTACGCATTCCGTCGAGTGCCGCGTGATCAACGTTCGTCGCGCCCGCGATGGCAAGAACTATGTCGGCGTCGAGTTCGTCAACGAAGACACCAATTTCTGGCATATGTCTTTTCCCATTCCAGGTTCGCGTCCGTTGCGCCGTCCTAGCCAGTCCAAACAAACCGCCTGAAGTCGCTCCCACAGCTTCACACCCGCCGCGGCTCCGCCCATGCATGACTTCCCCAAAGCCACGCACCTTGGCCTGATCTCCGATACGCACGGCCTTCTCCGCGGCGAAGCGCTCGACGCCCTCCGCGGCTCCGATCTGATCCTCCACGCTGGCGACGTTGGCGATCCCGAAATCCTCGACACGCTCCGCCACATCGCCCCGGTAGTCGCCATTCGTGGCAACGTGGATACCGAGCCGTGGGCGGACGTCCTGCCCAGCACGGAAGTGGTCACCGCCGCGGGCACAACCATCTACCTGCTGCACGATCTGAAAAGTTTGGACTTAATTCCCGAAACCGCCGGATTCGCAATCGTTCTCAGCGGCCACTCACACAAACCGCTGCAGGAACTTCGCCGCAACGTGCTCTACATAAACCCGGGAAGCGCCGGCCCGCGCCGCTTTCAACTGCCCATCACCGTCGCGCGCCTGAACTTGAAGGTGCGGCCATGGCAAGCCGATTTCGTCGCCATCCATCCCCCGAGCGGCCGCCGCACCCCGTAGTTCACTACCGAAGTGCGCTACCGAAGTTCGCTACCGAAGTGCGCTACCGAAGTGCGCTACTGAAGTTCGCTATCGAAGTTCGCTACCGAAGTGCGCTACGGAAGTGCGCTACTGAAGTTCGCTATCGAAGTTCGCTAATCGATATTTTCGGGCAGAACTCCGAGCCCGATGAATCGGGCCGTCAGGTGGCGAAACAGGCGGCTTCCGCTGAGTGTGCGCAACACCCACGGTGCCCGCGCCGGCGCCGGATTTCCCAGATAACGCTTCAGAAAGCCATGCATCAGAACCTGGAAACCTTGTGTGATGCGCGTCGGAAGTTCCCGCCGCCGCTGCACCTTCGCCAGGACTTGCTCGTCCAGCCGGCCGGAGCGAGCCGCCTTGCGGATGCGCTCGCTGAGGATTCGCGCGGCGGCAACCGCATCCTGGATCGCCAGGTTAATTCCGACACCGCCCACGGGCGACATCGCGTGCGCCGCGTCTCCAATGCACAGCAGTCCGGGCCGGTGCCAGCGTTTAAGGCGATTGACTTGCACGGACAGAAGCGACACTTGGTCCCAGGACGTAATCTCGTCCACGCGAGACTTTCCGTCGGGCCCCGGCATTCCGAGGAATGGAACGATACGCGCAATCGCATGCCGGAACGCCCCCAGCCCCGCGGGCTGAATCGCGCTATGAAAAGAGTCTTTCGCGATGAGGTAGCCGCACTGAAAATAATCGTCGCGATTGATCAGCACGATCATGCCGCCGTAATTGAGATTCCCGAGAGCGTTTTCCGGATCGTCGGCGCGTCGCGAAACCCGCAGCCACAGCACATCAATCGGCGCGCCGTACTCCACTCGCTTCAGCTGCGCCGCCTCCGTTGTCGTGGCATGCCGTCCGTCGCAACCCACCGTGAGCAGGGCGCGAACCTCGCTAGGCCCTTGCGGAGTCTCGACCTGCACACCAACGATTCGTTCCGCCTCGTTCGGGTCGAATAGGAGCGCACTTACTTTGTGCTCCATCAAGATTCGGGCGTTGGCGTACTTGCGCGTTTCCGAGGAGAGAAAGTCCAATAAATCCCACTGCGGCATCAGCGCGACGAAGTTGGTTGGCTTCGGTAGCGTGGTGAAGTCGCCTATAGGATAGGTACGATCCCCGATGGCCGCCTCGGCGTGTTCCAAGCGGCGGTGCGGAATCTTAAGCAAGGCCTCCAGCAGTCCCAACTCATTCATGACTCGCAGGGTGGCGGAGTGGATGGTGTCCCCGCGAAAGTCGCGGTTGAAGTCCTTGTGTTTTTCAAGCACCGTGACGTCAATGCCTGCGCGGGCCAGCAGTAACGCCAGTACCACGCCAGCTGGTCCCCCGCCGACGACACAGACCGTGGTTTGCAACGGCGCTTCGGGCATGGCCGCCCAGCATAACTCAAATTCAGGCCGACTAAAATTTTGCGCGATTTACAGAAACTGGAAAGCGCCCGCCCAAATCAGCGCGGCTCTCCCACCGTCGTCGCATACGGCGCCAGCCGCTCCCGCGCTGCCGTCACCAGCCGCAAGAATCTCCGCGCCAACTCTCGTATTTGCTCCGCGCGCCGTTTCTCGATGGCCTGCCGGGGCACCAGTTCGCTGCCGATACCCAGCGCCGCCGCTCCCGCCAGAATAAAATTTGCCGCAGTTTGCTGGTTCACGCCACCGGACGCCACCATCGGAATTTTTGGAAACGGTCCCTTCAGCGCCCGAATGTACGAATCTCCGCCCACCTGTGCACACGGAAACACTTTAATGAGATCCGCGCCCGCCGACCACGCCGTATGCACTTCCGAAGGCGTCAACGCGCCCGCCAGCATCACCACATTCTGCTTCCTCGCCAGTTCGATCACCGACACATCCACGCACGGCCCGGTCAGGAAGCCTGCTCCAGCGTCCAGGCATTTCCGTGCGGTCTCCGGGTCTAGTACCGTGCCCGCGCCAATCAACACCTCCGGAATGTGTTTGGCCAGATACGCAATCGTGTCAATCGCCCCCGGAATCGTCATGGTGATTTCCACGATGGGTATCCCGCCGCTGGATACCGCGTCGGCCGCAAAGTGCGCATCCTCGCCCGAGGCCGTGCGTATTCCCGGAATGATCCCAATCTCATAGATCCGTGCCAGCACTTCTTCTTTTTTCATCACCGCAGGGCTCCGACCCGGCTGAATCGCCTTAGCAGGGTCCGTCAATTGTCGTGGTAGAGGATAGGGCAAAGCCGCGCGCGGGTAAACAGGCTCCTCGGAAAGTGCTAGACTTGGCACATGGCCACCAAAAAGAAAACCACCAAAAAAGCCGCGAAGAAGCCTGCAAAGGCCAAGAAAACTCCTCCGAAGAAAGCGGCGAAGAAATCCGCGGCGAAAAAAATCGCCACCCCCAAAAAACGCCCCGTGCTTAAACTCACTGCCAACCGCGTCGCGAAACCCGCCGCAAAAGCGTCCGCGCCAAAAATCAAACCCGCCAATAAAACGGTTCCTGCGGCACGCCGCGTGAGCACCCGCGGTAAACGCGAAATCACCGACTCCGTCGACTTTGAACCCAAAGGACTCGGCGCACGCTCCGCTGGACAATCCGGCGACCTGCAAGGTCTCTCCAACGTCGCCGGCGCGGATTCCGAGAGCGTCGACGAACTCCTCGAAGAAGGCAACGCCTTCGAGGCCGAAGTAGTCAAAGGCGTGCAAGACGTTCCCGACGCCGACGAAGGCGAAATCGTCACCCACGAAGTTCCCGAAGACGACGTCCCGCGCGAATACGACGAGCAATAGCGCCCACCGGCCCTACCCTGCCGTTTGCTCTCTCTCGTTGCGCGCTTCGCACCTTTCGATTCGTAACGTCCTAGAGCCGCGCGGCATCTTTCTACCAGCAAGATCATCGTCAACTGTGAATCCACAACGACCACGCTTCGCGAGGAGTCAAAATGATTTCGTCCCAAGGGTACGCTGCAAAACAAGCCAAAGCTCGCATCGAGCCATTTTCTTTTGAGCGCCGCGACCCGCTGCCGAGCGACATCGTCATCGCCATCGATTTCTGCGGCATCTGCCACTCCGATGTGCACCAGGTCAACGAGGACTGGTTCCCTGGCATTTTCCCCATGGTCCCCGGACACGAAATTGTCGGCCATGTCACCCACGCCGGTGCGGCGGTCAAAAATTTCAAGGTCGGCGACCTCGCCGGAGTCGGCGTCATGGTCGATTCCTGCCGCACCTGCGAGAGTTGCAGAGCCGGCCTCGAACAATACTGTGAAGTCGGCAACATCCAAACCTATAACGCTCGCGACAAAAAAGGCGACCCGATGTTTGGCGGCTACGCCAACAACATTGTCGTCGATCAAGCCTACGCCCTGAAAATTCCCGCCAATTTAAACCCGGCTGCCACCGCGCCATTGCTGTGCGCCGGGATCACCACCTACGCTCCGCTCCGTCACTGGAAAGTCGGTAAGAACAGTAAGGTCGGTGTCGTCGGTCTTGGCGGGCTTGGCCACATGGGCCTGAAATTCGCCCATGCCCTGGGCGCCCATGTGGTGCAGTTCACCACCTCGCCCAAGAAAAAAGAGGACGCCATGCGCCTTGGCGCCAATGAAGTCGTCCTCTCCAATGATGCCAACGCCATGCAAGCTCACGCGTCCAGCTTCGATGTCATCCTCGACACCGTTTCCGCGGACCACGATCTCAATGCCTATCTCAATCTCCTGAAACGCGACGCCGTGCACGTCCTTCTCGGCCTTCCGGACCGTCCCGCTTCCGTCTCGGCCATGTATCTGTTGATGAAACGCCGCAGCCTCTCCGGGTCCGCGGTCGGTGGCATTGGCGAAACGCAGGACATGCTGCAGTTTTGCTCCCAGCACAACATCGTTTCCGACATCGAAGTGGTACAACCCACGCAAATCAACGAAGCCTACGCTCGGCTCCTGGCCAACGATGTAAAATACCGCTTCGTTGTCGACCTCTCCCGCGCGGTAGCGGCCAGCTAGGGCCAGCTAAATTATTTTGTATTTAGTCGCTTATCGTGGAGGAACGCCAACCAGCGCCGTTCACGTCGCCGTCGGCATCTTCTGGCTCAGGTACTATCGAGTACCATTCCCGAACGCTAACGGGAGCTGCGCAAAACACGATGGATTCTTTTCAATAACTTACACACGTTTTGCCATTCGCAATTTCGTCCATCCCCTTTATTTTGTTAGGTCTGCGCACGTTTGACAAAAAGACCCGGGGGGTGGGGGTCCCGTCCACCTCGCAAATCCATCCACTCCAAATTAACTTCCATTAAATCAATATGTTATACCAGGTCTGACCAATCCGCAGGCTCATCGATAGGCCATCCGCCGAGACCTTTGGCTAGCTTTTTTCTTTCCCCCTTTCCTTCCCGCCCTAGGCGTTCTCTGTCGGCGATATACCAGGCCTGCTGGATAGGGTTGTCTCCTCTGCGTCAGTACAGTTCTCTTGCGGCGTTAGCAGCGGGGAATTGTCGCGGCTTTCTTTGGGGGCAGGGACCATGCAACTGGAATCGAAGCTATCTAAGATTATTTATGTGGGCTGTTTGACGGTTTTCTTGACGGGGCTCGGGAGTTGGGCGGTGCTGGCGCACCAGGATCCCGCGACATCGCGACAATCGCGAGAGGAAATGAAGGACACGCACTTTGCTCGGGCCGCGGCGCTAGGCGGCATGGCGGAAATTCAGCTGGGCAAGCTGGCCGGGGCGCGCGCATCGAACGAGGTGGTTAAAGCGTTTGGCGAACGCATGGTGGTGCAGCATGGCGCTGCTGGAGATCAGCTAAAAGCCGCGGCGCAAAAAGAAAATATTACGCTTCCGGCGAGTCCCGATTCCAAGGAGCAGCAAATCTACGATCGCCTGGCGAGACTAAGCGGCAGCGCCTTCGATCGCGCGTACGCCAAAGATATGGTCGAGGACCACGAAAAAGATTTGGCGGATTTTCAAAATGAAGCCAACAACGGCCAGGATGAAAATATTAAGGCTTTCGCCGCGCAAACGATTCCGATGATTCAGGAACACCTCAATCAGGCTCGCGACATGCTCAAGACCGTGTCGCAACAAACGAGCGGGCGCCGGGTCGGAGCCCACACGAGCGGGAGATAGCGTTTTTACAGGCAGCGGAAAAGTCCAAAACTCAACCTCATACCTAAAGACCGCGGCTAAAGACCGGGGCTAAAGACCGCGTTGATTGCGCCCCCTCACGCCATGGCTGAAGCTCCGGCCTCCTAAGAAAAAAAGAGCAAATAATCGTTTTTCCTCTGCCTGTAGCATACCGAGCGGCCACATCACGAGCAGATTTCATCGCTTCGGAGTATTGTGAATGGAGGTGTGCGCCAGCGGGAAATCCACTCGGAGGAACGTATGCGTGTCGCAACGTGGAAAGTGTTGTTGGCCGGCTTTGGCCTTTCGGCTGTAACTTTGGTGTCGCTGGCGCTCTCGCAGCATAACGCCAACGCGCAGGGTACCGCTCCGGCGGAGCGCGGCGACGTCGAGCGTGGAAAATATCTGGTGGAAAACGTGGCGATGTGCGGCGAGTGTCACACTTCGCGGAATGCGCGCGGCGATCTCAAGACGGATGCGTGGCTGCAAGGCGCCAGCACCTGGATCCGGCCGGTGGCTCCTATTCAGCAGTGGGCGGACACCGCGCCGCCGCTAGCAGGAATGCCCAGTTTTACGGACCAGCAGTTCGCGAGGGTGCTGGAAGAGGGCACCGGACCGGAAGGCGAAGTTTTGCGCCCGCCCATGCATATCTATCACATGCACCACGAAGACGCGAAAGCGATTCTCGCGTATTTGAAATCGCTTCCGGCCGGCAACCGCTAAACGCTGCGCTAAATTTTCGTTACATCCGCTCTTGGCAAATTGCGGACCTTCCTGACTAGCCCGAAACTGCCGGGAAGGCCGTGCCTGTGGTTGCGAAGGTATAAAACTCGGCTTCCAGGTATTCCAGATGCAAAGCGAAATTGCGCACATCTGTTTACGACGGAGCAAGCTGATCCGGTACCGAACTTTGTTACTTTTTGAACTCGGCGCGGGTACGCTGCAGTTTGCCGGCCGTGGTGCGCAGCGTTTCGGGAACATTTTTGTTGCTGGCGAGTTTCTTCAGGTCGATGGCGTTGATGGCCGGAAGCAGGTGCAGGGACACGTCGAGCGGGGTCTTGGCGTTGTTGAGGAGATTGCGGATTACCGTGTAGTTTTTTCGGAATTTGCGGTTGTTGGCGATGATGCGGAGGATTTCGTCCGTAAGAACAGACATGCCAGCGAAGGATTCCACCTCCTGATCGGTTAGTTTCGGAGATTGCAGCACGGCGCGCTGAACGACTTTGTTGGAATCGCGGATGAGTGTGCGGCGTGCCTCGGCGCCGCCCTTGACGGCAAATTTGACGCGGTCCGCCACATTCATTTTGGCGAGCTGCTGCAACAAGGTCTGACGGCGTTGCGGATCGGGCTCGGCGGCGGCAGCGGCATCCGCCAAGGCGGCTTCGTCGACTGGGGCGCTCGGGCCGTGCAATTCGCGCAAGAGATTCTTTTGTTCGGCGGTGACCGAGCTGGAATGTTCCAGCGCCGAGGCCAGCGCGGGGGAATCGCTGAGGCGCTCTAGATCGTCGACCAACTCCTGAACTTTTGCTATGGAAAGGTGCGTAATGATGCCCGCCAGCAGTGCAGCGGGGCAGTTTCTGTTTTGCACCAGAGCGTCGGCGATGCCGGGTTTGTCGGCAAGATTGCGCGCGGCATAGACGAAGACGGCAGGCCGGGCATTTTCCCGCTGGATGGCCAGTAAAAAACTTTCGGCCGGCTGGGATACCAGCACGTCTTGCGCACGCGCGGCCACCATATCGTCCAGATCTTCAGCGAGCACGGCGAGAATTTCCGCGCGGTCCGCGGGACCAAGATGCGCGCCGCTGGAGCACACGGCAAGTTTGCGCTCGCGTGGAGCGCGATTGTGGCGCAGGTCTTCGATGACTTCAGGGCTGAGTGTTTCCACCGGTTGCCGGCCTCAAATCGTACTTACTGAGAACCATTGTACCGGAGGCGCCCGGCGGACCGAGCGGTCGCATGACTTGATGGTTCAATTCCAGCAACACGGCGGAAGAGTCCGCGGCGGTGATTTCGAAGCGTTCTTTGGCGGAGAAGTGGCGATTTACTCCGGGAGGCAATTCCTCGTCGAGCGCCAGTTTATTGTCGGCCAAGATGCGCACGCGGGTGGCTGCCGAGGTGGAAACCGAGAGGTCCAGCGGTTGTGATTCGGGGATGGCAACCGGCGTCTGATCCGCAGGACTGGCACCGGACGACGATGGCGCGGTTGCGGGAGGCGGGAGCGAGGATTCGGCGGACGGGTCTTGCGGAGGCATGACCAACGCGGAAGATGCGCGGTCACGATGGCGCTCCGCATAACGGCTCCACGAATATTTGCCGGCAAAAAACAGGCCGGCGAGTAGCGCGCAAATCGCCAGAAGCGCGAGCACCGGAACCCAGGCGGGCGTGGGGGGAATGCGATCTTCGTGTTTCAACGCCGCGCCGTGCGAGACCACGCCGCGGGCCAGATCGTATTCGCCGAGCAGCGATTCTTCATCAAGGCCGAGGTAACCGGCAATGGTGCGCACAAAGCCGCGGCCGAAAACGCCCCCGGGGAGCTTGCTCCATTCTTCGTTTTCCAGGGCCTCCAGAAAGCGCTGCGAGATACGCGTGGACTTGGTGAGCTCATCGAGAGAAACCTCGCGCATCTCGCGCTCGCGCTTCAGACGCTCCCCGAAACCGCCCTTGGCCATAAGTCGAACTTGCCCCTGTGCAACCGCAGAACAGCCGCGGCTCCAGTGTAACCGAATCACGCAAGATAGCATTGCGCGCCAGGGGTTTTGGCCGACAGGGTACCGCCCGGCTACCAGCGAACTGCATGCTCAGGATCTTCCACCACCACGACCTCGTATTTTTCCAACATCGGCATGAGGATGTTTTCCAGTTCGCGCTTCCAAAGTTCCCCTTCATAAAACTTTGCTTTCATCGGCTCGCGGGACGCGAGATCCGGAAAGCCGCGCATAAAAAAGAAGGTGTCGGGATCTTCGACGGAAAGAAACGGGCCCAAATTTTTCATGCCAATTTCCGCGTGCGCCGGAATCGACTTGGAGCGGAACAGCGCAAGAAACTGGGAGCGCAGGCCTGGCTTGATTTTGTGTGTGCGCATTTCGATGATCATATAAGCACCTCCGCCAATAGAGTTGTGCGGAAAAGAGAGTCGCGCAGGTGAGACAGGCGCAAACCTGTTCCAAGTCCCCGGATTATCTTGGGCGCGTGGCAAAGCCACATTGCTGTCAGAATCTCTCCCGGCGCCAGATACCGTAGGCGGCCTCGTCTGGGAGCAATCCCGGCGAGGGACCCCTTCTAACAGAGTCTATCTCGAGCCATACCTGACACGATTGCTTGGGGCGCATTTTCCACTCCGGAGGAGGATGGCGAGAAGGCCACGCCTGTCCCACGAGCGGGTTGCGTGGATTTTTGCCTGATGGCTATACTGGCGGGTAATCGCAACGCCGGAGGGTGTGCGTAGCATGCACCGGTGTGCGAAGGCGTGCTTGCACAAAATTCAAAGAAGGACAGGACCAGCCGCGCGTGGAGGAAACGAAGCAATTTCCAGCGGTGGAGCGCCGCCGAAATCTGGCGGTGCCCTTCGAGCAACGGGAAGCGGGAGAAGTCGCGGTCTTCCAGGAACTGGGGAAGGCGCTGACGTCGTCGCTGCAGCTCGATCAAGTTCTCCGCACCATTATGGAGAAGATCGATGAATTCCTGCGCCCGGACAACTGGTCGTTGCTGCTGCTGGATCAGGAGAAGCAGGAGCTGTATTTCGAATTGGCGGTAGGCAAAGCTTCGCAGGCGCTGAAAGATGTGCGCGTGAAGGTTGGGCAGGGGATTGCCGGGTGGGTAGCGCAGCACGGGGAGACCGTGGTGGTCCCGGACACCTCGAAAGATACGCGGTTCTTTTCACAGGTCGACGAGAAAACCAAAACCGATACGCAATCGATCGTGGCCGTGCCGGTAAAGTTCCGCGATACGTGTCTCGGCGTAATTGAGCTGATCAATTGCATCGGCCCCGATGGGTTCGATCCGCGCGATTTGAAATTGCTGGAAGCGTTGTCGGACTTCGCAGCCATCGCGCTGGAAAATGCGCGGCACGTGAAGCGCATTCACGAGCTGACGATTACGGATGATTGCACATCGCTGTACAACGCGCGGCACATGAGTTTTATCTTGGAGACGGAGATTTACCGTTCGCAGCGTTACAACTACGAATTTTCACTGGTGTTCATCGATTTAGATCACTTCAAGCAGGTGAACGATACGCACGGACACCTGGTGGGCTCGCGGCTGCTGGCGGAAATCGGCAATGCGCTGAAGGCGCGCTGCCGGCTGATCGATTTTGCATTTCGCTATGGCGGCGACGAGTTTGTGATTCTGCTGCCGCAGACGTCGAAGGAAAACGCGCTCAACGTGGCGCGGCGCTTGCACAAGTTGATCCGCAGTACGGAATGGCTCTCGCCGGAGGGCTTGCACGTGCGCGTGACGCCCAGCCTCGGCGTGGCGTCCTATCCGATCGATTCGCGCACGAAAGAAGGCTTGCTGCATTTGGCGGATGAAGCGATGTATCTGGTGAAGAATTCAAACCGCGACAGCGTGGCCGCCGCCAATATCGGAATCCTGGCGGATACCGTGGCCGGCGCGGAGCCGTTACCGGATGTCGATAGCGAAATCGATATCGGAGCGCACGGCCACGGAGAGAAACGAAGCCTGATCTCACCGGAGCGTGTGGATCGCCGGCGCGAGGGCGCGTAGCGAATTCCGTCTTTCACGTCTAACCGCCTAAAATCCATCTGAACAGTCACGGACCGGCGGCGCCTCGCTCGTTCTATACACAACCCGGGAATTTTGTTTAACTGAAAATATGAAACGGAGCGAAGCGGCGCGGTATGCGCAGTGGTCCGCGGCGGCAGCGGTGCTGCTGGCGGTGGCTACGGCGGGAGTGTACGTGGAGCGCGGCTGGAAGGCTAGCAAGGAAAGGAAAAATGCGCCGGCGGCAGCGGCGGCCAATGTGTCGCGGCAGTCGAACGGGTTGACGTTCTCGAAGCGGGAAGGCACCCGCACGGAGTTTACCGTACAGGCGTCCAAGTCGACGGACTTCAAAGATCGGGATTTAACCGAACTGGAGGCCGTGGTTATCACCATCTTTGGGAAAAATGGCGACCGGCATGACGTAATTCATACGCAAAGCTGTCAGTACGGAAAGACCGATGGCAACGTGGTGTGCAGCGGCAACGTGACCATGGATCTAGAGAGCGCCGCAGACGCCGAGCGGACCACGAAGGCATCCGCTGGACCGGCGCCGCAGGTAATGCATGTGGAGACCAAGGCGGTGAGCTTCAATCGCAACAGCGGAGTGGCAGTCACCGCCGAGCCCGTCAGCTTTGTCTTCCCGAACGGCAGCGGACAAGGCGTGGGGCTGGAGTACCACTCGGAAGCGGGCACCGTTAAGTTGTTGAAAGAAGTGCGCTTGAAACTGCGCCCGCCACCGGCCAGCGCGGCGCCAGGAAAAACGGCGCCGGGAAAAACAAAGCCGCGCGCGAGTTCCGAAGCGCCACCGGAAGAGGTGACGGTCACGGGAACGAATCTCGATTTTGACCGTGTCTCGCGGAGGATGCACATCCAGGGTCCGGCAGCGGCCGAATCGAAAACGACGCGGCTCACATCCGGCGAGTTGACCATGGACCTCGATGCGCAATTTCGCGCGCAAACTCTGGTGGCCGCCGGAGACGTGAACGGTGATCAGCCAAAAATCGCCTCGCAGGGCCGGGGCGGAAAAATGGAAGTTCGTGGCGACAAGTTAACCGCGCAGATTGCGCCGCAAGGCTGGACGACGAGCGTTGAGGCGGAGGGCAACGTAAATGGTTTTCGGCTCGCGGACGCGGAGCGCGATGATGCGAGTTCACAGCGCGCGACGGTGGCCATGTGGCCGCGCGTAAATGAAGTGAAAGAGTTGAACCTGCGCGGCAACGTAGCGCTCAAGACCCTGGTCAGCGCCACCGGCGACACACGGCAACTGCATACCGAAGCGCTACGCATGGAATTTAGCGGTGGTAAAGAAAACGAGGCCAGCAGGCCGCTGAAGGCCGAGACGCTGTCTCCTGGACGGATGGATTGGACGGAGACCAACGCCGCAAATCTAACCGTTGGTGGCGCCGCGAAACCCGCGGGTCCAGCGAGAAACAATTCGGGCAGCGCGAATTTCGCCGTCGCAAGTGCCGCCACGCCGGCTCATACCACGCTGGTAGCGGATAAGTTGCAGATGCAATTTGACGCGCTGGGCAAACCGAAACGACTACTGGCGGACGGCCATGTGGAGACCCAACGCTTTATGACCGGCAAGCCCACGCAGACGGCTACAGCGCAGAGCGGCGTGGCGCAATTGCTCGCCACGGGAGGATGGTCGCAAATGGATTTGAACGGCGGGGTGAAATTGCGCGAGGCGGAGCGCAACGGCCAGGCCGATCACGCCATGTTTCGCCGGGACGGGCAAACGGCAACGCTGACCGGTCACGCCTTCGCGCGCGATGCCACCACCGAGACCTCCGCGCCGCGCATCGTTTTTGCGCAAAATACCGGAGACATTCACGCCGACGGCGGAGTGCGCTCCACGGACCTTCCGGGACAGCCCAGCGCGGTGCAGTTAGCCCCCGTGCCGACGCACATTACCGCCGACGGGATGCAGGGCAACTCCCAAACGGGCCGCGCCTTGTACACCGGACACGCCCGCATGTGGCAAGGGGAATCCGTGCTGGAAGCTGATTCGATTGAGTTGTTGCGGGAAACGCGGGTGATGAATGCGTTGGGAAATATTCGCGCGGTCTTTCCGCAGTCCAGTACGGCAGCGCCTGGCGGGACAAGCGTCGGAATAAACTCCGTGCCAAACTCCGTGCCAACCTCCGTGCCAACCCCGGTGACGACTTCCCGGACGACGCCGGCCACGGGCCTGAGTGCGTCAAAGAAGTCGACATTGTGGCACGTGACCGCGCAATCGCTGATGTATAACGACGCGGAGAGTCACGCCCACTTGGAACACGACGTGATCGCCGTCTCCGCCGATCAAAAAATGCGCGCCCCGATCGTGGACTTGTATTTCACGCGCGGTACCACGGTTGGGGCCGCCGGCGCGCCAAACGCCCCGGTCGGTCCGCAACAGATCAGCCGCGCCGTCGGCACGGGCGGGACCATCGTCGAGGAAAACGGCCGTAAAGCGGTGGCGGAGCGCGGCGTGTACACCGCATCGGACGGAAAATTCGTCATGACCGGTGGAAATCCGACGTTGTACGACGCCTCCGAAGGCAACACGACAGGGCGTCAATTGACCTTCTTTTTAGCGGATGATACGATCATCGTCGATTCTGAAAATGGTCCAAGGATTTTGACCAAGCATCGAGTCGAGAATTAAGCGCACCCATTCAAGGTCACTTCGTGGCGAGGTATGCTGAAGCTCCAGGCCATTGAACTAAGCAAGTCGTATCGTGGCCGTAAGGTTGTGGACGACGTAGAAGTGGAGATTGGCCAGGGTGAAGTCGTCGGCCTGCTCGGGCCGAACGGTGCGGGTAAAACCACTACATTTTATATGATCGTCGGGCTGGCGCGGCCAGACTCCGGGCGGGTACTCCTTAACGACAATGAAATCACGGATTTACCGATGTACCTACGGGCGCGCAGCGGAATCAGCTACCTGCCGCAGGAACCGTCCGTCTTCCGGCAGTTGACCAGCGAGCAGAATCTGCTGGCCGTACTTGAGACTCTGCCGCTTACTCCGGAACAGCAACGCGATCGGCTCGAAGAGTTGCTCGTCCAGATGGGCCTGGAGACCGTGCGCAGCAGCAAGGCCTACACGCTGTCCGGCGGCGAGCGGCGCCGGCTGGAAATTGCCCGTTCCCTGACGCTGCAGCCCCACTTCATCCTGCTCGACGAACCATTCTCGGGCATCGACCCTCTCACCGTTAAGGATCTGCAGGAAATCATCCGCGAACTCGCGCGTTCGGGCATCGGGGTACTGATTACGGACCATAACGTCCGGGAAACTTTGAACGTTACGGACCGCGCATACATCTTGAAAAGTGGGAAGATATTGGCAAGGGGAACGCCATTGGAGTTGAGCAATAACCCAGAAGTGCGCCGGGTGTACCTCGGCGATCACTTCCGGCTCAATTAGCTTGCGCCGCTGGCAACCGAGCGCTCTCATAAGCACCGGCAGCTCTACGGGGAGAGAAAGCAACGATTAATGGCTTGGCAAGGGCTCAAACTTAATCTCCGCGTCTCGCAGAAGCAGATTCTGACGCCGGGACTCGTCCAGATGGTCAGCGTGCTGGCGCTGAACCGCCTGGAACTCCGCGAGATGATCAATCAGGAGATGATCGCCAATCCGGTTCTCGAGGAGTTGAGCGAAGAGCCCACGCAAACGGACAATTACAGCGACGAAACCTTTTTGAAAGCAGAAACTGAAAAGGTCCCGGATAAGCCGGAATCCAATCCGTTCGACGAATTCGATGTCGGCACTTTTTTCAACCAATACCTCGATACCGGCGGTGATGGCGGAAAATCGCAGGAGCGCGAAGTTTCCGAGCGTCCCTCGTTTGAAAAGTTTTTGTCTTCGCCCAGCGGGCTGACGGACCATTTGACGTGGCAATTGAGCGTCACCATCTGCTCCGACACCGTGAAAGAGATCGCCGAAAGCATCATCGGCAACCTGGATGAGAACGGGTACTTGATGGCGTCGACGGAAGAGCTGACGCAAGATGGCAAGTACTCCCAGGACGATTTCGACGATGCCCTCGCCGTAGTACAGGATTTCGATCCGATCGGGGTGGGCGCCCGCGATTTGCGCGAATGCCTGCTGCTGCAACTGAAAGCTTTCGATCCGCAGAACACGTTAGCCCAACAAGTCGTCGCCGACCACTTAAAGCAGGTGCAGTCCAATCAATTGAAGGAAGTAGCGCGCGCCCTGAATCGCCCGGTAGAAGTGCTAAAACGCGCGCTGGAGGTAATTCGCAAACTCGATCCCAGGCCCGGCCTGCGGTACAACAAAACAGAACCGCGCCTCGTCGAGCCCGATGTTTATTTCCGCAAAGTAGATGATCAGTGGCAGGCTTTCCTCAATGAAGACGACATGCCGCAGCTCCGCCTGAGCCCCACATACCGCCGCCTCCTGGTTCGCGATGCCGCGGACCGCGACGTGCGCAATTATGTAAAAGAGCGCTTCACCGCGGCCATCCAGCTGATGAAAAATATCGAGCAGCGCAAACACACCATCCTGCGCGTGTGCCAGTCGATCATCGCGCGCCAGGGAGAATTTTTGACCCACGGTCCCGACGCGCTGAAGCCCATGATGATCAAGGAGGTCGCGGAAGAGGTGGGCGTGCACCCCTCCACGGTGAGCCGCGCGGTCGCCAGCAAATATGCGCATACCTCCCAAGGCGTGCTGGAGCTGCGTTCCTTCTTCAGCGAGTCGGTCAACGGCCCGGAAGGCGGCGACATGTCGTTGCTGACGCTCAAGCGCCTGGTCAAGAAAATGATTGAAGAGGAAGACGGCACGCATCCGCTGACGGACGAGCAGATCGCCAAGAAACTTGACGATGCCGGCATTCATGTGACGCGCCGCACGGTAGCGAAGTATCGCGAAGACATGCGCATTCCGAGCACCCATCAACGAAGAGTAAAGAGTTAGACTTGAGCTCCACGGCGAAACCGCGAGCACGAAAAACTTCCATATCCCATTCGCCACATCACGCCGGGTCAAAAGCGTCGCGCCATAAGCCGCCTTCGCACGCAAAACGAGCGGCAAGGCGAACCGAAAATGAATCGGGAAATACCTCGCGCCAGCTGGTGATTCTCACGGGACTGTCCGGCTCGGGAAAAAGTACGGTTCTTCACGCCTTTGAAGATATGGGTTTTTATTGTGTGGATAATCTCCCGGTGGAGCTGATCCCTATATTTGCAGAGTTGCACGCCGCCGGTCAGGGGGATTTTACCCGCGCCGCGCTGCTGGTGGATGCGCGTGAAGGCCTACAGCTCGAAAAACTCCCCCCGTTGTTGCGGCATCTGAAAAAAAACCATCCCATCACCCTCGTGTTTATCGAAGCCGCCGAAGACGCGTTGCTCCGGCGCTACAGCGAGACGCGCCGCCCGCATCCGTTAGGCCGTAATTTTTCCGTGCGCGAAAGCCTGGCGCACGAACGCGCGTTGATGGAGCCGATACGCAAACTCGCCGATCTCTCCATCGACACCAGTCGCTTCAATGTCCACGAACTGCGCCACTTCATCACCGAACGCTTCAAGAATCCCGACCATCGCCCGCTAATGGTTTCCGTAGTGAGTTTTGGATACCGTTACGGTGTTCCCACGGACGCAGACCTGGTCTTCGACGTGCGATTTCTGCCGAATCCGCATTTCGTCCCGCGCCTCCGCCCGTTCACCGGAAGAGACCCGAAAGTTCGCAGGTACATCCGTTCGTTTCCGCAGACCGGAGAATTTCTCCGCCGCATCGAGGGCCTGCTTACTTATTTGATGCCGCATTATATCCACGAGGGAAAAAGCTATCTAACCATTGCCTTCGGCTGCACCGGCGGTAAACACCGCTCCGTAATGCTCGCCGAAGCCGTTAAAAAGGCGCTCGCCAGGCGCGGCTTCGCGGGCAAGGTAGTGCACCGGGACATTGAAAAATAACCGCGAGAAGGAGCGGAGATTTATGCGCATCATGCGTTGGGTGTGTGCGTGTCTGTTGGCCGCGGCGGCGTGGCCCGCAAGCGCCGGGGCGCAAACGAGCGCCTCCGCCAAATGGAACGCTCTGGTCGACGAATATTTCGAGCAGGTATTTTTCAAATTTTCGCCTACGGCGGGGACGAGCGCCGGGCTGCACCAGTATGATTCGCAACTCGAAGACTATTCCCGTGCGGCAACCGAGCGCGAAATAGCTGCTTTACACACGTTTGAAAAGCGCGTCGCCGCTGTCGATCCGAAAGCCCTGGATGAAACTGCCGCGGGCGACCGCCAGATCGTGCTCTCAAATATCCGCAGCGCTTTGCTGGAACTCGAAACGATCCGCCCTTTGGAGAAAAATCCGGATAATTATTCGAGCGGCATCACCAACAGCGTGTACGTAATTATGAGCCGCAAGTTTGCCCCAGACGATAATCGCCTGCGCTCGGTGGTGGCTAGAGAGAACCTGATGTTGGCGGCGCTCGCGGAAGCGCGAAAAAATCTGCAGAATCCTCCGCGCATTTACACGGAAATCGCCCTCGAACAACTTCCAGGAATCATTGGCTTCTTCCAGAAAGATGTGCCCGCGGCCTTCGCGAATGCCAAGGATGCGGGCGTGAAGGCCGATTTCGCGCAATCAAATGCCGTGGTCATCGCCGCCCTGCAAGATTACGAAAAGTGGCTAAAAACGGAACTGCTCCCGCGTTCCAACGGCGACTTTCGCATCGGCGCCGAAACATTTTCCAAAAAGCTCCTCTACGAAGAAATGGTGGATACTCCGCTTGACCGCCTGCTCGAAATTGGCACCGCGGATCTCCACGCGAATCAAGCCAAATTCAATGCCATCGCCAAAGAAGTCGACCCCAGCAAAACTCCGCGCCAGGTACTGGACGATCTCGAAGCCACACATCCCGCCCCGGATAAGCTGCTGCAAAGTTTTCGCGACACTTTCGACGGCCTAACCGCGTTTATCAATGAAAAGCACATCGTCACCATCCCTTCGCAAGTCCGGCCCATCGTCGAAGAAACCCCGCCCTTCCTGCGCGCCACCACCACCGCTTCGATGGACACCCCGGGGCCGTTTGAAGGAATTGCCACCGAAGCCTATTTCAACGTGACGCTCCCCGCACCGGGCGACACGCCCGAGCAGGTCGCCGGGCGCATGGCTGAATTCAATCGCGGCACCATTGTCAGCACCTCCGTTCACGAAGCCTACCCCGGCCACTACATCCAGTTTTTGTGGATGCCCATGGCCGTCAGTAAAGTCCGCAAACTTCTGGGCTCCAATTCCAACGCGGAAGGCTGGGCTCACTACTGCGAACAAATGATGCTGGAGCAAGGCTACGGCCAGCCCGGCGCCGGCGCGGCAAACATCGCGGACACGCGCTTCATCCAACTCGGCCAATTACAAGACGCTCTTCTTCGCGACGCCAGATTCGTAGCCGGCATCCAGATGCACCGCGGAAAAATGTCTTTCGACGAAGCCGTAGCCTTCTTCGAAAAAGAAGGCTACCAGACCCACGAAAGCGGCCTGGTCGAAACCAAGCGCGGCACCTCTGACGCGACCTATCTCTATTACACGCTGGGGAAAATAGAGATTCTGAAGTTGCGAGAGGATCTAAAGAAGAAACAAGGCGCGGCCTTTTCACTGCAAAAATTTCACGATGATTTTCTTCGCCAAGGCTTTCCCGCCATTGAAATCGTACGCAAGGCCCTGCTCGGCGACAATTCGCCGGCCCTCTAGCTTGCGCAAAAACGATTTCATCGGCGGAGAAACTTGACACGTCACAAAGCGGCGACTAGCGTAGCAATACACCATCAGGGGGAATTTGAGGCGTGGCGGCACTGTTTTCACCGCAATTAAAGAGGCTCTTCGGGTACGTCCGGCCTTATGGATTTCGGCTTGGTCTGGGCGTCGTGATGCTCGCGTTCATGGCCCTGGCCGAAGGCGTCGTCGCGCTCATGATTCGCCTGGCCGTGGATTACGTGCTGAATCCCTCGGTGGTGACTTCCGCTTTGCCGCTAGTCACCCTGCCATGGAGCGGCCGCACCATTTACCTCAATGAATATTTCCCCGCGCGCATTCACAACGTATGGACGGTGTTTGCCATTTCACTTTTATTTATCTACGTGGCCAAAGGCGTCGCGGAATACCTGGGCACGACCGAGATTCAATACGTGGGACAGGCCGCCGTGCGCGACCTGCGAAACCAGCTTTACGCCCGGCTGATTCGCCAGCCCATCGGATTTTTCCAGTCGCATCCCACCGGCCGGATCATTTCCACCACCATCAATGACGTCGAACGCGCCCGTTACGCTCTCGGCGAATACCTTGCCGACCTTTGCCAAAAGGGTTTCTCCTTCGTGGTGTTCATAGCCGTGATGCTCATCATTAATTGGAAGATGGCTTTCGGTTGCGCCGTGCTGCTGCCGCTGGTGGCTCTGCCCATCAATAAATTCGGAAAAAAAATCCGCAATTCCGGCGAAAGAAGCCAGGAACGCCTGGGCGATTTGAGCCACATCTTGCAGGAAACCATCACCGGCAATCGCGTGGTGAAAGCCTTCGGCATGGAGTTGTTTGAAATAACGAAATTTCAAGAAGGCGCCCGCAAACTCCTTCGCGAAAACATGCGTTGGGTGCGCGCCGCGGTAATCACCGCTCCGCTCATGGATATGGTCGGCGCCATCGCCATTCCGTTGCTCCTGCTTTTCGCCCGCGATCAGATTCATCATCATTTGATGACCGAAGGACAATTCTTCACCTTCCTGTACGCCATGTTCAACGCCTATATGCCACTGAAGCGCACCGGCTACATTTACCAGCAATTGCAGGCCGTCGATGGCGCCAGCACGCAAGTCTTCGCGTACCTCGACCGCGATGTCGAAGTTTCCGAACAGCCGGCGGCGGCCAGACTAGCGCCTTTTGCGCGGGAAATTGCATTTGAAAATGTCGGCTTCGCGTACGACAGCGCGGCGGCCACGGTGCTCAATAATATTTCTTTGCAGGCGCGCAAGGGCGAAGTGATCGCTTTGGTGGGATCGAGCGGCGCGGGAAAAACCACGCTAGTCAATTTATTGCCTCGCTTTTACGAACGCTCCTCGGGCGTGATCCGCGTCGATGGAGTGGACATTGCCGGCGTCACCATCCGTTCCTTGCGCGAACAAATCGCCGTCGTCACGCAGGAAAATATTTTGTTTCACGACACGGTGTGGAACAACATCTGTTACGGTTTGAGCGAGGTTTCCCGTGAGCGCGTTATGGACGCGGCCAAGGCCGCTCTGGCCCACGACTTCATCAATGAACTCCCGCAAAAATACCACACCGTAATCGGCGAGCGCGGCACGCGCCTTAGCGGTGGCCAGCGGCAGCGCATCGCCATCGCGCGCGCCATCCTGAAAAATTCGCCCATCCTGATTCTCGATGAGGCCACCTCCGAATTGGACTCCGAATCCGAAATGTACGTGCAAAAGGCCCTGGCCAACCTGATGACCGGGCGCACCACTTTTGTGATCGCCCACCGTCTGGCCACCATTCGCCGCGCCGATCAAATTTTAGTTCTCGAAGACGGCCGCATCCTCGAACGCGGGACGCACACGGAATTAATGGCGCGCGGCGGCACCTACGCGCGCCTGCACGGGCTGCAGTTTGCCGACGACGACTTGATTTCGCCGCTGCAAACCGCGGCACCAAACAGCGAAGCACTCGCCGGTTGACCATGACAGAAAAAAAAACACAGCAACGCACCGAATGTTTTTCGATGACCGGCTACGCACAAGCCCGCGGGCAGGCGAATGGCTGGGCGCTGCGCGTCAGCGTGAAGAGCGTCAACCATCGGTTCCTCGATTTGCGCCTGCGCATTCCGGAAGGTTTCGATTTGTACGAATCGCGCATTCGCCAATTGATGCGCGAACACATCGTGCGCGGACACGTCGATGTTACCGTGAACTTCGATGCGCAAGATGCGGCGTCCCTGCAGGTGAATCAGCAGCTGGTCGCCGCGTATTTGGCCGCCGCCGAAGAGTTGCGCCAGAAAACCAAAGCGGCTACTGGCATGGACGTGGTCGGACTGCTGCGGTTGCCGGGAGTAATCGGCGGGACCGGCCCCACTGTCCCGGAAGGCGAAGAGCGGCAGGAAGAATTGTGGCAGGCGATCGGCGCGAGCCTGCGGGAGGCGCTGGGAAAACTCGACGACATGCGCCGCGCGGAAGGCGCGCACCTGGTGGAGATTTTACGCGAACGCATCGCCACCATCACGGAGCAATCCGCACAAGTCGAGGCGCTCACCATAACTTTGCGTCCCGCGTTTGCGCGCAGGCTGCAGGCGCGTTTGCAGGAAGTGCTCGGCGGTGCGGGCATCGATCCCGCTCGGCTCGCGCAAGAGGCCGCGCTACTTGCGGAACGCAGCGATATCAGTGAAGAATTGGAACGCCTGCGCAGCCACTTGCGGCAATTCTCCAAGTTGCTCGATGGCGCGGGTGAAGTCGGAAAGAAACTCGATTTTCTTTTGCAGGAAATGCAGCGCGAGGCCAACACCATGCTTTCCAAAACGCCTGGAGTGGAAAGCGAAGCGCTGGCCATAACCGGTCTGGCTTTGGAAATTAAGTCGGAGATTGAAAAACTGCGAGAGCAGGTGCAGAACATCGAATGAGCGAGGAAAAGGGAATTGCACCGCTGGTGCCCTTGGTATTGGTCGTTTCGGGACCGTCGGGATCGGGAAAATCGACGCTGGTGCAACGCATCCTGGAGCTGCCGGGGACTATGGCCTCCACCTCATGTACTACCCGGGCGCGCCGCGCGACCGAGGCCAGCGGGAAGTGTTATGATTTCGTTACGGAAGCGCAGTTTGACGAGATGGTCCAGCGCGGCGAGTTTTTGGAATATGCCCGGGTGTTCGGAAAGTATTCCTACGGCACGCCGAAAAAATGGCTCGAGGAGTCGCGGCGTACCGGACTCGATCTGGTGCTGGAAATAGATGTGCAAGGTGCGTTGCAGGTAAAGAAAAAATTGCCGGAGTCCGTGGCCATTTTTATTTTGCCGCCCTCGCGGGAAGAATTGGAGCGGCGTTTGAAAAGCCGCGGCCAGGATGCCCGGGAAGAGATCGATCGGCGGTTGGCCAAGGCGCGCGGCGAAATAGCGGCGTATCAGGCGTACGATTATTGCCTGGTGAACGAGGATGTGGCCCTGGCGGGCCGTGAAGCGCGGGCCATCGTCACCGCGCTGCGCTGCACCACCGCCAGGCGGCAGGCCCGGGTAGAAAAGTTATTGGCATCGTTTGGGGGGAAAGACTGAAATGAATGTGCTGACGAAAGCTCCACAAAGCCAGTTTGCGTATGTTGTGCTGGCGTCGAGGCGCGCGCGGCAGATCATGGCGGGCGCGCCACCGCTGGTCGAGAACCCGAAAACCTTAAAGGCCACGCGTATCGCGTGCGAAGAGCTCGAACACAGCATGCTCGAGTACGACTTCGTCGAGCCGCACTCGATCGACACGGATAAAGACGGCAACAAGCGCCGCAAGTAACGGCGCGCGAAGTGTTGCGCTGCCGAACTGCGGCCTGTCCCGCTGCGGCCGCCTTTGCACTTAAATACTGTCCGAGGAACTCATGCGCATCACGCTCGGTGTGACCGGTGGAGTCGCGGCCTATAAAGCCGCGGAACTGGTGCGCCGCCTGCAGCAGGATAATTTCTCCGTACAAGTGGTGATGACGCGCGGCGCGCGCGAATTTATCACGCCGCTTACGTTTGCCGCGCTCAGCGGACAAAAAGTAATTACCGATCTTTTCGGCGGAGCGGAAGGCCAGGACGCCAATCTGGAGAGCGCCATTGAACACATCGCCGTGGCGCAACGCACGGATTTGCTGCTGGTTGCGCCGGCGACCGCGGATGTCATCGCGAAATTTGCCCGCGGCATCGCGGATGATTTTCTCACCACCTTGTATTTGGCGAGCACCGCGCCCGTGGTGATCGCTCCGGCGATGAACGTGAATATGTGGAATCATGCGGCCACGCAGGAAAATATCCGGCTGCTGCGCGATCGCGGTGTGACCATCGTCACGCCCGATGAAGGCTATCTCGCCTGCGGAATGATCGGGCCGGGACGTTTGGCGGGGCAGGAAGAAATTCTTGCCGCGGTCCGGGACGTGCTTCACGCGCAGCGCGATCTGCAAGGCGAGACCATTCTCATTACCGCCGGACCCACGTGCGAAGATCTCGATCCGGTCCGCTACCTGACGAATCGCTCCTCCGGCAAAATGGGCTACGCGATCGCGGAAGCCGCGGCGCGGCGCGGCGCCACGGTAGTGTTGGTCAGCGGCCCGACGGCGCTGGAAACTCCGCAGGGTGTTGAACGCATTGACGTGCGCACTGCCGCCGAGATGCACCGTGCGGCCGTCGAAAAATTCGCCACAAGTTCCATCGCCATTATGGCCGCGGCCGTCGCTGATTACCGCCCGGCGGTGAGGGCCGGCAGGAAAATCAAACGCGGCAAAGAACCGTTGAACGTGCAACTCGAGCCCACCACGGACATTCTCGCGGCCTTGGCGAGTAACAAAGACGAGCGGCTGCTCGTGGGATTCGCAGCGGAAACCGAACAAGTGGCCGAGAATGCGCGCAAAAAACTGACAGCGAAAAATGCGGACTTGATCGTTGCCAATGATGTGACCGCCGAAGGCGCCGGTTTTGATGTGGACACCAATATCGTGACCTTGTTTTCCCGCGATGGCCGCGACGTGGCTTTGCCCAAGCTGACCAAGCCGCAGGTAGCGCAGCGGATCCTCGATGAAATCGTCCGCCTGCGCGAAAGCTTGCACGGCCGAAAAGCCGCGGCTCTTCAAGGCCACGCTGCCGCGGAGCGGTCCGCCAATTAATCCCGCCATGACCGAACACCTTCCGGAGAATCTCCAAACTAAAATCACCGAACGTCTGGCTTTTTACCAAGACCTGGGTATCAACCTGTTTTACCGCGACCGCACCGCCGGCTCGCTTCAGCCTTCGCTGGCCCGTTCCACCGGATCGCCACTTGCACGAGAGGGAGAACCATTGCCCAAGCTCACCCCCAACAGTGAAAAACGCGAAGCGTTTGTGGGGGCGCAGCATGCTTCGCCCCAGCTTGGCAATTTGCCAATCGTCGACAAAACGGTTTTTGTCCCGCCGATAAAAACTTCCACTTTTTTTGAAATGCTGGAGCGCGTCGAGAACGACACGCTCCTGAAAATTCGCGAAGACATCGGCGACTGCACGCGCTGCCGCCTGCACAAGGCGCGCCATCACATCGTCTTCGCGGACGGCAATCCCCAGGCTGATCTGGTTTTTGTGGGCGAAGGCCCCGGCGCCGACGAAGACGCTACGGGCGTTCCATTCGTCGGCCGTGCGGGAAAATTGCTGACGCAAATGATTCAGGCGATGGGCTTGCAGCGCGAAGATGTGTATATCTGCAACGTGGTGAAATGCCGCCCGCCAGAGAATCGTCAGCCGCTGCCGGACGAAGTCACCACCTGTTCGCCGTTTTTGGTGCGTCAGTTGGAAGTCGTAAATCCCAAAGTAATTGTTTGCCTCGGCGCCACCGCCGCGCAGACGCTCCTCGAAACCACGCAAGGCATTTCCAAATTCCGTGGGCAATGGCTGGATTTTCGCGGGAGAAAATTGCTGGCGACATATCATCCGGCCTATTTGCTGCGCAATCCGGCCGCCAAGGGTGAGGTTTGGAAAGATCTGCAAAAAGTCATGACGGAGCTGGGGCTTGCGGTGAAAAAAGCCAAGTCCGTTTGATGAAAAGCGCCCGCCTCAGAAGGCGGCCGTTACCAACCCGACGGTCGTTACATCAAGCTCAATGGATCCACATCCACTAATACCGCGGTTTGCGGAATTTTCTTGGCGTCGCAGTACGCTATTGCGCCGCTCAGAATCTTAGTCATCAGTGAACGCTTCGGTGATTTCAGCAAGAATTGGAAGCGGTGCTCCTTTTTCAGTCGTGCCAATGGCGCGGTGGCCGGCCCCAGTATCCGTAAGCCCTTTCCATTGTGCGGGATGAAAAATTCCGAAAGCTGGCGCGACCACTGGATGGCCCTTTCTAAAATCGTATCGCGGACAATCACATTCGCCAGCGCCACGAACGGTGGATAGGCCATCATTTTGCGAAATTGAATTTCGCGCTCGAAAAAGCCGCGGTAATCCTGCCGGACGGCATCCTGAATGGCGTAGTGCTCCGGATAAAATGTTTGAATCAGCACCCGGCCACGCAAATCTCCGCGTCCGGCGCGGCCCGCCACCTGTGTTAGCAATTGAAACGTGCGCTCCGCGGCGCGAAAATCCGGCATGGTCAGTGAAGAGTCCGCACTGACAACGCCGACCAGCGTCACGCGATGAAAATCGTGGCCCTTCGCCAGCATCTGCGTTCCCACCAGAATATCCAGCGCGCCGCCGGCAAACGCACCCAGTGTCTCCTGGAATTGCTGCTTGGTTCGCGCTGTATCGCGGTCCAGGCGCGCGATACGCGCTCCGGGGAATTCCTTGCGCAGGCGTTCTTCGAGGTGCTCCGAGCCTTCGCCGAAAAAATGAACATACTTGGACCGGCATTTCGGACACTCGAGCGGTACGGATTGAATCGAGCCGCAATAGTGACACTCCAGCCGGTTCCGCTGCTTGTGATAGGTCATGGAGATGCTGCAGTTCTCGCACTGCACCGACGCTCCGCAACTCCGGCACAGCATGGACCACGAATACCCCCGCCGATTGATCAAAATCAGCGCCTGCGTCCGGCTTGCCAGACATTCTTGGATGCCCGCGTGCAGCGTCGCGCTGATTGGACCGGTCTGCTTGGTGCGCTGAAACTCCTCCCGCAGATCGATGATTTCCACGCTGGCCATCGCACGATCCGCCACGCGGGAAGCCAGCGTTAGCAATTCATATTTTCCATTTTCAGCGTTGTGAAAGGATTCCAGCGATGGCGTCGCCGAGCCCAGCAGCGCCAAAGTATTTTCCATCTTGGCGCGCACGATGGCCACATCGCGCGCGTGATAACGCGGTGTCTCTTCCTGCTTGTAACTGTTTTCCTGCTCTTCGTCGACGATAATCAATCCCACGTTGCTGAGCGGCGCGAAAATCGCCGAGCGCGTGCCCACCACCACGCGCGCTTTTCCATTGCGCACGCGCCACCATTCCCGTGCGCGCGCCACATCGCTCAACGCCGAATGCAGCACCGCGACGCCTTCAAAGCGCGCGCCAAACCAGGCGCGGCACTGCCGTCCGATCCACAGCGTCAGCGCAATTTCGGGAACCAGAATAATCGCCGTCTTGCCGCGCGCCAAAGCGTCCTGCACTGCGCGCAAATAAACTTCGGTCTTTCCGCTTCCGGTAACGCCAAACAAAAGCTGCACTCCAAATTCGCCCAGCGCGGAGCGTTCGCGAATCGCACGCAGCGCCGATTCCTGATGCACATTTAATTCATGCGCCGGCGGCGTGTACCCGGCGTCGAATTCATCCTCGGCGGGATCGACCGGCTCCTCCCAGCTTTCCACCACGCCGTCGCGCAGCATCCGCTCGATCACGCCGCGCGAAACGCCCGCCAGCTTCAGAAGATGCCCGAGCGGCAGGGGACCGCGCTCCGTCTGTAACAAATTCCGTATTCGCTGCCATCGCGCTTTCGCCACATCCGTCATCGCAGCGTCGGTCGTTGCAACCTCCGCGGCTTGCGCTCCCTTCGCGTCCGCCGCGCCATCGCCAGCGGTAGCCTCTGGCGCTCCGCCCTTCCACACTCCGCCTTTCCATGCAATGACGCGGTGCGTTCTCCGCGCGCTTCCCGATACGCGCTCGCGTATCTCCACGAGCCCGCGCCGCTGCAATTTCTGTAATCGTGCCGCGGCGATTCCGGTTTTCAGCGCCATCGCGAAAGACAGCAACCCTTTTTTTTCCGCAAGGCGCAGCAGCAACTGCGTTTCTTCCGCAGAGCACCCGGGTATTTCTCGCGGCGCGTCTTCATCCATCTTCCACTGCGCAATTACCTGGTGTCCCGCTGCCGTCAGCGCCACCTCGCGCACCATCTTCACGTCCGTGACCGGCGGCAACATTCCGCGCAGCACTTCGCCCACGGGTGCGAGGTAATACCCTGCGATCCACTGCGCCAGCTCAAGCAGTTTCGGCGTCAGCGCGGGTACGCCGTCCAAGACCTTCGCGATATCGCGGATTTGCACTTCGGACTGAACGTTTCCGGGCAAAACATCCAACACTTCCACCACGGCGCCGACCATCGATTTGTTCCGGAACGGGACCAGCACGCGGCTGCCCGGCTGCACCATGGCGCTGAGGGCGTCCGGGATGGCGTAGGTGAACAGCGTCCGCAGCGGCACGGCCAGCGCCACGTTGCAGTAGCGAGAACTCATCGCCGAGTAGTGTAGCAGCAGCGCGAAAAACGCCTGGGCGGGATCAAGCCATCGCGCAAGAAAGATGTTTCTCCTATTGCGTTCCCATATGTGGAGGGCGTAGCATCCCTATGGGATTGCCATAGGAGCTGTATGGGCGACAAGAAAGATGTCTGGCAGGGTACGCTGGCGCTGATGGTGCTGAAGACGCTGGAGACGCTGGGACCGCTGCATGGGTATGGAATCGCGCGCCGCATTGAACAGACCAGCGGGGATTTGCTGGCGGTGAATTACGGAACGTTGTATCCGGCGCTCCTCAAATTGGAGCAGGAAGGCTACATCGCTTCCGAGTGGGGTATCTCCGACAACAATCGCAAGGCCAAATACTATAAGTTGACGCGGACAGGTCACAAGCAACTCCACAGAGAAGCTCGTGAATGGGAACAAACGACCGCGATTCTGGCCCGGTTTCTGGTGTCGAAGGAGCACGCCTCATGAATTGGCCTATTGGTCCCCCGGAGGGGGGCGCGTGTCGATCCGATGACCGCCCTTCGTTACGGATAGAAAAGGAGCAACGGTGGCGCCTCTGATCCAACTGCGGAACATAGAAAAATCATTCCAGGCCGGGGCGCAAAAATTCTTTGTGCTGCGGCGCATCACGCTGGATATTCAGGCCGGCGAGTTCGTCACCATCATGGGGCCGTCGGGGGCGGGGAAGTCCACGCTGCTCAGCATCATTGGCATGCTCGACGCCGCATGGTCCGGGCAATACTTGTTTCTTGATCAGCCGGTCCACAACCTCAGCGCCAAGCAGCGCAACGAACTGCACAAATACAACATCGGTTTCGTTTTTCAGAACTATCACCTTATCGACGATCTCACCATCTACGAAAATCTTGAAATTCCCCTGTCGTACAAGAACATTCCAAAAAAGGAGCGCGCCAGCCTGGTCTGCGACGCCCTCGACCGCTTCAACATTGTCGGCAAGAAGGATCTCTTCCCGCATCAACTCTCCGGCGGGCAGCAGCAACTCGTCGGCGTGGCGCGCGCGGTCATCCAGAATCCCAAACTGATTCTGGCGGATGAGCCCACCGGCAATCTGCATTCCGCGCAAGGCGAGGAGATTATGCAGTTGTTCAAAAAGCTCAACGACGCAGGCACGACGATTATCCAAGTCACCCACTCAGAGAAAAATGCCGGCTACGGCAATCGCGTCATCCAGATGGGCGACGGCTGGGTGCTCAACGAAAAAACAGTGGTCACCGCAACCGGTGCGTCATGATTCCTCAACACCGGGAACGCGGCGGCGAATTCCAAGGAAACAAATTTTCATGACCGCAATGCGGCAAGACCAGCGATACGAGTGAGCGATGAAGATGGAAACACTACGAGTCTGGTCTGCACGGATGCGCGCGTTGTTTCGCAAACAGCAGCTGGATCGCGAGCTAAGCGCCGAACTCGCCGGCCATCTGGAAATGCACATTGCCGACAATCTGCGCGCTGGCATGACGCCACAAGAAGCCCGCCGTGACGCCCTACTCAAACTCGGCGGGGTGGAGCAGACCAAGGAGAATTATCGCGACCACCGTGGCTGGCCGCTTCTGGAAGCCCTGCTGCAAGACGCGCGCTTTGGGCTGCGCATGTTGCGCAAGAACCCCGGCTTCACCGCCGTCGCCGTGTTAACGCTGGCCCTCGGCATCGGCGCAAACACCGCGATTTTTAGTGTGGTCGACTCCGTCCTGCTTCGCTCGCTGCCTTTTCCGCACCCTTCCGAACTCGTGTACGTTTCCGCGCGCAGCACGTTTTTCGACTTTCTCAATCTCGGCTTGTCCCTCCCGGACATCGCGGATCTCCGCGCCGGTGCTTCCGTGTTTGCCGCGGTCGCCGCCTACCAGGACTCTCCGAAGGAACTCTCCGGCGGCGGAATGCCCGCTAGAATCGAAAGCACCGCGGTCTCCGAAGATTTCTTTCCGCTTCTCGGCATGCGGCCGTTGCACGGCAGGACTTTTATCTCCTCCGATATGCGACCGGGCGTCCGGGTGGCAATTCTCGGCACTGCGCTGTGGCACGAACGGTTTGGCGGCGATCCCGCGGCCATCGGCAAAACCATCATGCTCGACGGCCAGCCGCATACGGTCATTGGCGTGATGCCCGCGGTGTCCCCGCTTGACTTCGCGACCGATTCCGCCGTGTGGACGCCATTTGTTCCCAGTGAAGAGCAACTGGCGGCGCGTGACAACCATGCCTATGCCCTGGTCGCGCGCATCAAGCCGCACATCCGGGTGCAACAGGCGCAAAGCGAACTCGCTACCATCTCCGCGCGCCTTGCGGCCCAATATCCGGATGTCGACAAAGGCTGGAGCATCCATGCCGATCCGCTGAAACAGTATTTGTTGGGCGACGCCAGCGCTCCTTTGACCATTCTGTTTTGTGCCGTGGGTTTTGTGCTGCTGATTGCCTGCGCCAACGTCAGCAACCTCTTTCTCTCCCGCGGTTGGGCTCGCCGCCGCGAGTTTGCCATTCGCTCCGCGATTGGCGCCACGCGCGGCGCTCTGTTGCGCCAACTCGCCGTGGAATGTCTGCTGCTGGCGCTCGCGGGCGGCGCCTGCGCTTTTTTCGTTGCCACTTGGACAGTCCAGGGTCTGCGCACGATTCTTCCTCCGGGAATCCCGCGCCTTCAAGAAATTCGCATCGATGGCCCGGTAGTTTGGTTCACGCTGGCGGCTTCTCTTCTCGCCGCTTTGCTTTCGGGGCTGGCCCCGGCCTTGCTGAGCACCCGTCAGAACCTCAGCGCGGCGATCAAGGAAAGCGGCGCCGGCGGGAGCAGTTCCAGTGCCAGTCACAATTTCTTGCGTCACCTCTTGGTCGTTGGCGAAGTAGCCCTCGCGGTGATTTTGTTGATTGGTGCAACCCTCGCCGTGCGCAGTTTCGAGCGGCTGCTGCGTCTGGACCTGGGTTTCCGCCCCGATCATCTGGTAACCCTTAAAACCGACTTCCCGCAGTTCCGCTTTGCGGGCGCGGAGCAGGCCATCGGTTTCGTTCAACAGATATTGCAAGAATCGCGCGCCATTCCCGGAGTAACCGCGGCCTCCGCCAGCCTGGTCTTTCCCTTGTCGGACGAGGTCGCGGAAACGACCTTCGAGACTCAGTCGTCCGAGACTGACGCGTCCGCGCCCGATGCGTCGGCAAATGATCCAAAAGCGGGCCAGCAATCCGCGCTGGCAAACCGCGTCGCGCCGGATTTTTTTCGCACCCTCGGCATTCCACTTCTCGCCGGCCGGGACTTCAGCAACGCCGACGCAAAAGGGAAGTCCCTCGTCGTTATCGTCGATGAGACGCTGGCGCGCCGATATTTTGCCTCGCTCGATGTGGTTGGCAAGCGCCTTTCCATGTGGAAGGAAGCCGGCCATCCGGTGTGGAGTGAAATCGTCGGAGTTGTCGGCAATGTGCGGGAAGTCAGTCCGGGCGCCGCGCCCAAGCCGCTGATCTACGCGCCACTGTATCAGATGCGCGAGGCCACCGGCGCTTACGTTGTCGTCCGCGCAAACAACGATGTCCTCCACCTCGTCCCGGCCATTCAGGAGCGCATCTGGTCGGTCGACAAGAATCAGCCCATCGCGGCCATCAAAACCGTGGACGCGCAAATTGCCGAAGTGCACGCCGCGCCCAGGTCGCAAAGCCTCCTGCTCGGCATCTTCGGCGCACTGGGATTTGTCCTCGCGCTCGTCGGCGTATACGGCGTGATGTCCTATCTGGTTTCGCTGCAGTCGCGCGAGATCGGCATTCGCATGGCGCTCGGCGCTGACCACCGTCGGATACTCCGCATGGTCATCGTTCACGGTCTGAAACTAACCTTAAGCGGCGTCCTACTCGGCGTGTCGAGCGGACTTCTCCTTACCCGCTTTATGAGCTCCCTGCTGCCAGGCATTACCGTGACAGACCCGCTGACGTTTGCCAGTGTCGCCGCCCTGGTCACCCTGGTTGCTGTGGCGGCATGTTTCATCCCCGCGCGGCGCGCCACGCGCGTCGATCCCATGACCGCCTTGCGGTGCGAGTGAGCCATGAAGATAAAAACACTACAAGTGTGGTCACAACGGATGCGCGCATTCCTCCACAAAGAAAAGCTGGATCGCGAACTGGGGGTTGAGCTAACCAGTCATCTCGAAATGCATATCGCCGACAATCTCCGCTCCGGCATGACCCCCGAAGAAGCCCGGCGCGACTCGTTGCTCAAACTCGGCGGCTTGGAGCAGACCAAGGAAAACTGCCGCGAACGCCGCGGCATCTTCTGGCTGGAAAATCTGTTGCGCGAACTGTTTTTCGGCTTGCGCATGCTGCGCAAAAATCCGGGGTTCACCGCCGTCGCTGTCCTCACGCTTGCCCTGGGTATCGGCGCCAGCACCGCCATATTCAGCGTCGTCTACGGCGCCATCCTCTCCCCCTTGCCATATCCCAATCCCGACCAACTGGTCATGGTCTGGTCCAAGGTCAACGGACATAACAACGGAGTCTCCGCCGGCGATTACCTGGATTGGGAGCGGCAAAGCGCCGTCTTTCAGGATCTCGTGGCCTTCACCGGTGGGCGATTCAATCTCTCCATCGCTGGCCGCCCGGAAGTGGTGCGGTCCCGCACCCTGGGCCCCGGCTGGTTCAATCTCCAGGGCATACTTTTTTCCCAAGGCCGAGACTTTTTGCCCGAAGAAGGCATCCTGGGCAACGAGCACGTCGTCATCATGACCCACAGGTTGTGGCAGGAGCGTTTCGGCAGCGACCCGCATATTATCGGTCAGCAACTCCGCCTCGACAGCGAAAAATACACCGTCGTTGGTGTGCTGGCTTCGGGTATGCCAGACCGTTTTGAATCTTCGCTATTCGTTCCGCTCGCCTTCCGGCCGGACCAGATCAATCACGAGTTTCGCTGGCTAAATGTGATGGGCCGGCTCAAACCCGGTGTTACGCTGCGACAAGCCAACGCCGATATGGACGCCACCGCGCAACACATCGCCGAGGCTTATCCCGTCTCCAACAAAGGTTGGAGCGCCAGCGTCGAGCCCCTCAAGAACGATTTCACCAGCCGCGACACCATCAAGGATTTGTGGCTGCTCCTGGGCGCGGTTGGTTTTGTGTTGCTGATTGCTTGTGTGAACGTGGCCAACCTGCTGCTCGCGCGCGGCAACGTCCGTCAGAAAGAAGTAGCCGTTCGTTCTGCTCTCGGCGCAACGCGTGGACAGTTGGTCTCCCAATTCCTGACGGAAAGCCTGGCGCTCGCCCTGATCGGCGGCCTCTTGGGAACCAGCCTCGCGTGGCTGATGCTGCGCGTGGTTCTCGCTCTTCTGCCGCCATTTTCTGTGCCCACCGAGGCCGACATCCGCGTGAGCCTCCCGGTGCTGTTTTTCGCCCTGGCCGCAACGCTCCTCGCCGGCGCGCTGAGTGGCTGCGTCCCGGCCTGGCAGAATTCCCATTGCAATTTGAGCGACACGCTAAAAGAGGGCGGCCGTTCCGCCTCCAGCTCCGGTCGTCAGGGATTGCGCCGCGGCCTTGTGGTGATCGAATTTGCGCTGGCGCTGACCCTTCTTTCCGGCGCGGGACTCGCCATCCATAGCTTCTGGAAATTGACGCGCGTCGATCTCGGCTTTCGCCAAGATCACATCCTTACGTTCGGCCTCCCTTTGCGCAACGATCGCTTCTCCAACCCCGAACAGATAAACGCCTTTTACCGTCAATTGCTCGAAAAGCTTACGGCCCTGCCCGATATTTCGTCCGCCACGGTTTCCACCGGCATGCCCCTTCTCGGCGCGGCGGCCGGCATGTCTTTCAGCATCGTCGGGCAACCTGCCGTTGATCCAGCCGCCCGCCCGAACGCCGGCTTCACGATGGTCACACCGGAATATTTCCGCACCTTCGGGATACCGATCACCAAGGGCCGCAGCTTTACAGAACAGGACGCCGCCGGCGGATTGCCGGTGGCCATCGTTAACGAGACGTTCGTACAGAAGTATCTATCCAATGTTGATCCACTGAAGCAACGTGTCCTCGTCGGGCAATTGATCCCGGGCGTCCGCCGGATAGGTCCTCAAATCGAATGGCAAATTGTTGGCGTCTATCGCGACGTCCACAATGCCGGCGTTCGCAGCGAAGGATACCCCGAAATTAATGTTCCTTTCTCGCAGAGCCCCTGGCCCAGCGCGGGTGTCGCCGTGCGCACTGGAGGCGATCCCGCCAGCGTAACCTCCGGCATCGCCGCCGCGGTTCAATCTCTGGATTCCGATCTGGCCCTCGACCAGGTTCGCACCATGGATCAGCTCGTCGATGAATCGCTCGCGGGCGACCGCTTCGCCACCGCGCTCTTTGCCGCCTTTGCCGCCGTAGCCCTCATCCTCGCGGCCATCGGCATCTACGGCGTCATGTCCTTCGCGGTCGAGCAACGCACCCGCGAATTCGGCGTCCGCATGGCCCTCGGCGCGGACTCCCGCCGGGTTCTGCTTTTGGTTCTTCAGGAGGGCCTGCTGCTCGCATCCGCCGGGCTGATGCTGGGACTTGCCGGCACCTATCTGGTCGGCCGAAGCATGAAATCCATCTTGTACGGCGTCACGGCCGTTGATCCAGTAGCCCTCGCGGCCGTCGCCGCCGTGCTCTTGCTCGCTGCGGTTCTAGCCTGCTACGTCCCCGCTCGCCGCGCCACCCGCGTGGATCCCATGGTTGCGCTAAGGTGCGCGTAGGAAAACCGCCATGGACACTCGGGCCTCAGCGGACGTCTATACAATGATCCGGCGGAAGCGGCGCTGGCAGCCGGAAGCAAAAGGGAGGCGCAGGACTGGAGGGCTACTTTCCCTGTGGCATCACCACAGATAGCATAGTATTCTCATGTGGCGATAGCACAGGAGCAATAATGGGCGACGCCAAACTCGATTTACTGCAAGGCACCCTGGACCTAATGGTCCTGCAAACGCTAGCCTCTCTCGGCGCCCTGCACGGCTACGGCATCGCTCGCCGCATCGAACAAGTCAGCGGTAACGAGGTCCTCCTCAACCAGGGCACCATTTATGCTTCGCTGGTGCGCCTGCAGCACCGCGGCTGGATCGATGCCGAATGGGGCACCTCCGAAAATAATCGCAAGGCCAAGTTTTATGCCATTACGAAGCGCGGGCGCAAGCAACTCGTCGAGGACGCGGCCTATTGGCAGCGGCTCTCCAGTGTGATGAACCGCGTCCTGGCCATGCCGGAAGCGGAGGCCAAGCTGTGATCGATGCGTTGCGCCAATCGCGGGAGCGGTTTTTTTCTTTTTTCCGCCGCGCCAAAATGGACCGCGAGGTGGACGCCGAGATGGCGGCGCACCTGGAATTGGCCGTCGAAGAAAATTTGCGAGACGGCATGTCCGCCGAGGGAGCGCGCCTTCAGGCGCTGCTCTGCTTCGGCGGCGTCGAGCAGTCCAAGGAAGTTTATCGCGACCATCGAGGTTTTCCATTTATGGAAACGCTGTTGCAAGATGCACGCTTCGGTTTGCGAATGCTGGCAAAAAATCTCGGCTTCACCATTGTTGCCGTGGTAACGCTCGCGCTCGGCATTGGCGCCAACACCGGGATTTTTTCCGTGACGCAGCAGGTGTTGCTGCGTCGCCTGCCTGTCCCGCATCCCGAGCAGCTCGTGCTGCTCTATGCTCCCGGCCTCACGCAAGGCCACGTCCGCTCCGACGAAACCGATGGCTCGGAATCCTTTTCCTATCCCATGTACACTGCCCTGCGCGACCAACTATCGCCCTCCGGCCCCGCCTCCCCTGCGGGCTCTGCCGCCGTATTCGCGGGACTCGCGGCCAAGGCTAATTTCAGCGTGAGCGTCGCCTCCCGCGGCCAAACCGAACTCGCCCGCGCGGAACTCGTCTCCGGAAACTATTTCTCAGTCCTTGGCGTGCTCCCCGTGATTGGCAGAACCTTGGAACCTTCCGACAGCGCAACCTTGGGCAGCAATCCCGTTGTGATGCTGAGTTACGGTTACTGGAAAAAGCGTTTCGGTGGCGACTCCGGAGTCCTCAATGAGAGCCTGCTCGTAAACGACCGCCCAATGACCGTCGTCGGTGTGGTGCAGCCCGGCTTTGATGGCATCCAGCTGGGCACGGTTCCAGAGGTTTACATTCCCATTACCATGAAGCACGTCATCACTCCGTCGTGGGACGGCATGAGTGATCACAAGGATTACTGGATCAAGCTGATTGGGCGTTTGCAGCCGGGCATTCCCTCAGCCAAGGCGGCCGCGGCTATCGCGCCGACCTATCACGCACTCCTTGCCGATGAACTGCCGTTAAACACCGGCTGGAATGAGCAACAGAAAGGCGAGTTCCTCGCCAAGCTAATTGTCCTCAAAAGCGGCGCGCGCGGCCGCCCCTTGCTGGAAAATGACACCCGCCAGCAACTGCTCACGCTGATGGCCATGGTCGGACTGGTCCTGGTGATCGCCTGCGCCAACGTTGCCGCGCTGCAAACCGCTCGTGGCGCCGCAAGACAAAAGGAGGTCGCCCTACGTCTAACACTGGGAGCAAGTCGATGGCGCCTCGTGCGACAGTTGGTCATTGAATCGTGCCTGCTGTCCGGGCTGGGTGCCTTGGTGGGTCTTGTCATTGCCAGTTGGATCAGCAGTGCTCTGGTGCACTTTGCTTCCGCCAACGGCGTCGCGGACGGACTTTCGAGTTCGCTGCGTCCTTCCGTGCTGCTTTTTGCCGCCGGCGTGGCGATTCTTTCCGGCGTGATTTTTGGCGTTGCGCCGGCGTGGCGCGCCACGCGCGTCGAGCTGGTGTCTACGCTCAAGGAACAGAGCGGCGGACTCTCCACCGGTCAGATGCACGCCAACTTACGCAAGGGCCTGGTGATATCGCAAGTCGCGCTCACCCTCGTGCTGGTGACCGTCGCCGGCGGATTTGTGCGCAGCCTCTATAAACTCAAGCATGTGGACCTGGGCTTGCAGCCCGTAAACATCTTACAATTCTCTGTTGCCCCGGAGCTGAACGGTTACAGCAATGAGCGCAGCCTCGATTTTTTTCGCCGCCTTGAAGAACGTGTCGTTACGCTCCCCGGCGTACGCTCCATCAGCGGCGTCGAAGAGGCGCTGATGGAGGACAACGATTGGGGCTCGAACGTGACCGTGGAAGGCGAACCACCGGAAACCGCGGGGACCCATCATCCGCTGCGCAACGGCGTCGGCCCCGGCCATTTTTCAAACCTTGGTATTCCGTTGCTGCAAGGCCGCGAATTTACCGCCCAGGACGGTCCCACCACTCCGAAAGTGGTCATCGTGAACGAGACCATGGCTAAAACTTTCTTCCCCGATGGCGGAGCCGTCGGCCGCCACATGAAGTTCGGCCACGACAGCACCCCGCCGGACATGGAAATCGTCGGCGTCGTCCGCGACAGTCACCACTCGAACGTCAAGGAAATCCCCAAGGAATTCGTCTACGCACCCTACAGCCAGGAAAAAACCATCGGCCATCTGACCTACTACGTACGCACCTCGCAAGATCCCGTGTTGCTGGCGAGCGCCGTCCGCAGAACCGTCCAGGATCTCGACGCCAGCTTGCCCATCTACGACGAGCGCACCTTCGCCGAGCAAATCGATCGCCAGCTTTCCAACGACCGCCTGGTAGCCACCCTTGCTACCATGTTTGGCGCGCTGGCCGCGCTGCTCGCCGCCATCGGCATCTACGGCCTGCTGGCCTACGCGGTCACCCAACGCACGCGCGAAATTGGTGTTCGCATGGCTCTCGGCGCTGGCCCGCAAGTGGTCGGTAAAATGATTCTCAGCGAAGTCGCCCGGCTCGTTGGCATCGGAATCTTGATCGGATTGCCGCTGGCGTTTGGCCTGGGCAAAGTTGTCGATTCGCTTTTGTTTGGGGTAAAAATATTTGAGGTTGTGGGCGTGGCCATCGCGCTGGTGATTCTGGGAATCGTGGCACTGGTGGCCGGCTATGTTCCGGCCCGCCGTGCCACGCGCATCGCGCCCATGATTGCCTTGCGCTACGAATAGGGAAGAGAGACATGGATATTCAACGCCCAGTGAATGTACGCGCGAAAAAAATACGGCGCATTATTGTTGGCGCCATAGCTCTTGTTTTGCTTGCCGGCGTGAGCTATGGTTTTTCGCGGCTGCGCCCCGCGGCCCCGGCCGTGGACCGCGCCACCGTCTGGACCGATGAAGTGAAACGCGGAGGCATGCTGCGTGAAGTGCGCGGGCCCGGGACGCTGGTGCCGGAGGAGATTCGCTGGATTCCCGCGCAGACCGAATCCCGCGTCGATCGCATCGTGATTCACCCGGGCGCCGTGGTCGGGCCGGACAACATAATCCTGGAATTGACCAATCCGGAATTGCAGCGCGACGTCTTGGATGCGAAATTCCAATTAAAAGCTGCGGAAGCGGATTACGAAAATCTGAAGGTGCAGGCCAGTAGCGAGTTGCTTACTCAGAAATCGTTGGCCGCCAGCGTGCGCAGTGAATACGAGCAGGCCAAGATTCAGTTCGAGGTCGATGACAAATTGCGCGCCGAGGGGTTGGGCACGGAAGTTACCGCGCGCCTGTCGAAGGTCAAGCAGGAGCAGCTGGGAATCCGGCTGAAGTTGGAAGAAGACCGCACCATCAACTCCGCGGATTCCGGTAAAGCCCGCTTGCTGGCGCAGCAGTCCCGCGTCGAGCAGCAACGTGCGCTGTACGATCTCAAGAAGAGCGAAGCGGACGGCCTGCATGTTCGCGCGGGCATTCATGGCGTGCTGCAAGTGGTGCCCGTCGAAGTGGGACAGCAGGTTACGCCCGGAATGAATGTGGCGCGTGTCGCGGATCCGAAACGCCTGAAGGCGGAAATAAAAATTGCCGAGACGCAGGCTAAGGACGTGCTCATCGGACAGAAAGCTTCGATTGATACGCGCAACGGCATGGTTGCTGGAACCGTTTCGCGCATCGATCCTTCCGTGCAGAATGGCACGGTCACCGTGGACGTGGCCATTCACGATCCTCTGCCGGAGGGTGCGCGGCCGGACTTGAGCGTGGACGGCACCATCGAGATTGAAAACTTAAAAGATGTTTTGTACGTTGGCCGGCCCGTGCATGGGCAATCCGGGGCTACCATTGGTTTGTTCAAGCTGGTGGATGACGGCTCGGAAGCCGTGCGCGTGAATGTTAAGCTGGGCAAAAGCTCGGTGAACACCATTGAAATTCTTCAGGGTTTGAACGTCGGAGACAAAGTGATTCTGTCGGACATGTCCGCCTCGGATGGTTACGAGCGGATACGTTTGCGATAGCGAACATTTGGCGTGGAGGATGATTGCATGAGTGCTGCGAATGGGACGCTGATTAAGATGGAAGGCGTGCGAAGAGTTTTTCACACCGACGAGGTCGAGACCCACGCGCTCTCCGAAATTGATTTGGAAATTGGCAAAGGCGAGTACATCGCCATTGCCGGTCCGTCCGGGTGCGGCAAGTCCACGCTGCTGGCCATTCTCGGGTTGCTCGATTCTCCCAGCGCCGGGAATTATTTGCTCAATGGCAAACCGGTCGCGGATTTGAAGGTTGGCGAACGCACCCGCATTCGCAACCGCGAAATCGGATTTATTTTTCAGGCCTTTAATCTCATCGGCGACCTCACCGTTTACGAAAATGTCGAGCTGCCGCTCACCTATCGCGGAATGGCTGCCGCCGAGCGCCGCGAAAAAGTGCAGAGCGCGCTCGAGCGCGTGGGCATGGCCCACCGCTCGAAACATTATCCCGCGCAGCTTTCTGGCGGTCAGCAGCAGCGCGTCGCCGTGGCCCGTGCGCTGGTCGGCGAGCCCCTGATTTTGCTGGCGGACGAGCCCACCGGCAACCTCGATTCCAAGAATGGCGACGCCGTCATGGATTTGCTGCGCGACGTACATCGCAACGGCGCCACCATTTGCATGGTCACCCACGACCCGCGCTACGCCGACCACGCCGAGCGCACCTTGCACCTCTTTGACGGGAAGATTGCCGCGCACGCCGAGCCGCTGTCCTAGCGCTGCGCACCATCCTTCGCAGCTGGTTAAACTGCTGCCGCACCCCCGGCAATTTCCTCGCGCGCATCACCATCTGCCTCGATTGACTCGCCCGCCGCGACCATCTAATATGTGCGCCTCATGGCGGACTCTGCGGCTTCTATCGTCGGACAAACTTTTTCGCACTACCATATCCTCAAAAAGATCGGCTCCGGCGGCATGGGCGTGGTTTATGAAGCCGAAGATTCCCAACTCGGTCGCCGCGTCGCACTGAAGTTTCTCCCGCCGGAAACGGGCCAGGACAGCCAATCCCTCGAGCGTTTTCAGCGTGAGGCCCGCGCCGCCTCGTCCCTGAATCACCCCAACATTTGCACCATTCACGCCATCGAGCGCCACGAACTTAGGCATTTTATCGTCATGGAGCTGCTCGAAGGGGAAACCCTCGCCCAGAGCATGACGGGTAGTCCCGTGGAAATGGAAAAGCTCCTGCCGCTCGCCATTCAGATCGCCGACGCCCTCGAGTCCGCCCACGCGAAGGGTATCGTTCATCGCGATATCAAGCCCGCAAACCTCTTCCTCACCGAACGGGGAGAGCTCAAGATTCTGGACTTTGGGTTGGCCAAGATGCGCCAAGGCGAGATCGCCCAGGGCGCTTCGGCCGCGCAGGGTGAGACCGCGGCCTACGAACTCACTACGCCGGGAGCCGCCGTCGGCACCATCTCCTATATGTCGCCGGAGCAGGCTCGCGGTCACCTCGTGGACGCTCGCACGGATATTTTTTCCGCCGGCACCGTTCTTTACCAGATGGCCACCGGTTCTCTCCCCTTTCAGGGAGACACCTCCGCGGTGATTTTCGACGCTATTCTGAACCGCGATCCCAAGCCCGCTGCGGACCTCAATCCCTCTCTGCCGCCGGATTTTGTGCGCATCCTGGACAAGACCCTCGAAAAGGACCGCACCTTGCGTTGTCAAACCGCCACCGAACTGAAAACCGACCTCACCCGCTTGAAGCGCGATCTGGAACCGGGCAAACGGCGAACCAAAGATAAATCCGATTCGGATTCCGGCGCTCCCAAGCCCACCGGCAAATCCGTGGCCGTTCTGTACTTCGAAAATCTCAGCGGATCCAAGGAAGACGAATATCTCCGCGACGGTATCACCGAGGACGTCATCACCGAGTTGTCCAAGATTAGAGGCCTGAACACCTTCTCCCGTCCCACCATTCTCGCCTTCCGGGATAAGCCCGTGACTCCGGCGCAGATTGGCCAGCAGCTCGGCGCGGCCTACGTCCTCACCGGCACCTTGCGCCGCTCCGGCGCGCGACTCCGCATCAACGTTCAACTCGTGGATACTCGCACCGATTTCCCCCTCTGGTCGGAGCGCTTCGACCGCGAGATGAAGGACGTTTTCGAAGTGCAGGATGAAATGGCCCGCAAGATCGCCGAGGCCTTGCGCGTTACGCTTTCCCCGCAGGAGCTCGAGGCGCTGGCCATCAAGCCCACGGAAAACCTGCAAGCCTACGACCTCTACCTTCGCGGCAAACGATACGCCCGGCGCCAGACCCGCCAGGACCTGGAGTTCGCCTTGCAGATGTTCGAAAACGCCGTGGCCCTCGACGCCAGTTTCGCGCTGGCCTACGCGGCCTGCGCCAATGCCTGCGCCATGTTCTACTGCAACTACAGTCGCGAACAGGTCTGGGTCGAGCGCGCCCGCGAGGCCAGCGGCCGGGCCGTGGCGCTCCGCTGGGACCTGTCCGAAGTCCAGGTCAGCCAGGCTTGGGTCCTGTACGCCGCCGAACTTCATGACGAGGCCGTCCGCATGGTCAAAAAAGCCATCGAACGCAAGCGCGATTGCGAGGGCGCCTATTATTTGCTCTGCCGCTCCCTGTTCGCCGCCGGACGCTATCAGGAAGTTGTGGATGTGGTGGAAGCCGCCATCGAGGCCAGCGGTGAAGACTACAATGTTTATGTCCCCATCCTGAACTCTCTCGGCGCCATGGGCAAAGAAGAAGCCAAGCGCAACATGGCGCACCGCCGGATGGCCGCTCTCGAAAACCACTTGAAACAGGTTCCCGAAGACGCCCGCGCGCGCATTCTCGTCGCTGGCGACTACGCCGATTTGGGACGCACCGAGGACGCCTTGCAGCAACTCAACATGGCTCTCACCTTGCGCGCCAACGAACCGTCGATTCTTTACAACGCCGCTTGTACCTATTGCGGCCTGAAGAGACACGCTGAAGCCATGGATGTCCTCCGCAAAGCCTGGGAGGCGGGCTTCCGGGATGCCGTATGGGCGCGACGCGATCCGGACCTCGCCCCCCTTCATGGCAATCCAGAGTTTGACCGCCTGTACCCGGATATCTCTGCGTCACCGGCGGCATCCAGTCCCCACTAGTCGCGTGGGGACGCTCCCATCCACAGCAAGAGGAACGAAACATCGCGCCGCGTGCCCCGCGCGTAAATAGCAACGACGATTTTGGGTAGTATCCTAATTTGAATTTCTCGCTAGCTGATTGCGGCGTTGCAAGCGCTCCGTATCCACTCTGAGAGAGTCTGCTGCGCGGCTTCAGCCTTCGCTTCCATCGCGCGTAGTGCCTCGCCAGTGAAGCGCACAGGCACTATGCGGCCCATCGCTTCGCCCTTCGGGAGTTTCGGGCGTCCAACTTTCCTAGTTTTCTGTCGCTGTGCCAAGGTTTCTGAACTCCTAACCATGAATGCGCGTACTACCAAAACTGGTGACATTACTGGATGGCTACTTGCTTGTCCATGTCCAGAACGTTTGCCATATGCGTCCCGCTTATGTCCATTACTGTATTACAATAATCGCGTGTTGTCAAGAGTTTTTGTGTTACAATATTTGTGTCTATGGCGAAGGAAAAAAGGAGCATAAAAAGAAAGCAAAAACTGACCCCCTCAAAAAAGACCAGGACCGGAAGAACGAGAGCAGCGAAAAGGGTATATGAATATCACTGACTTTCTCTTTGAATCCGTATATCAAATTGTTACGTGGGTATGCATCGCTTCCACAATCACAGCCATTTTCTACTTCCTTGACAAAGAAAATTACCGAGGCGTCGTATGGAGTGCAGTTGGGTTGGCATGTTCCATCGCGGTCATGGCAGGTATGATTGCCGTCCGTCATGTTCCACGCACTAAAATCGCGACGATTACCGGGCCAGAGCCAAGGGCTTACATTCACGTAGAGCCGGGACCAATTAATCATTTCGATGTCGGGTTCCGTCCTAGCATCACTGTTAAAATAAGAAATAGCGGGCCTGCCACAGCATACGAGGTCGTGTCCGATGTGTCGCTTGGAATCCTCCCCTATCCATTCCCCGCCGACTATCCATTCCCCGAGGTCGCTCAGACGCATAAGGGAGTTTCCACGTTGGAACCAGGAGCCGAAGGGGTCGGTGATGGTCAGTTCGACTTGCCGCTCACTAAAGAATTGGCTGAAGTTGTTTTGGATGGCAGCAAGCTGAGGTTGTATGTTGGAGGAACGATTAGCTACAGAAACGCTGCTGGCCCACGATGCAAAAAGAGGTTTTTGATGAATGTCGGAGGGCCTGACTTCGTAGCGGCTCTTCAGGCTTACAAGACGCAAGGTTTCAGTAATCTGGTATGGCAGTATGCCGACCGCTACAACGACGTAAACAAGGAATGCGAATAACCATCTTCAAATTACGACACTACCCGACTTTGCGTGCCCTGCCCTCGATTTTTGAGGGTGGGTCTTTCCTTTCTTCGGCGGTCGGCAGGTCGCCTTTTCTCAAGTTAAATTTGCGTGTCCCTCGAAAAGAACGAAGCCGTGCTCAAAACCTGCGCCCAACTCCTCAACACGACCACTAGTGCCCGCTGGCAAAATACCAACTAAATCTTGCGAGCCCGGTTCGAACGCCGCGAAATCCCTCCATCGTTCGAATGATAACCATACACTAATCACAAATCACGGTATCTCTACAGTATCCTTACCGGAGTAGGCGCCAGGGCCACGCGGTCCTCCCGCCTCGCCCGACGAAACGCGATCGCGTGCGTGGTCGGGAATTCCAACACGAATCGAGCACACCATGAGCCGCAAAAACCCCCGATCCCGCACCCCATATGTCGAAAATCGTTCCAAAAATCGTTGCAACTACCAATTCGCCGACGGTCGCCGCTGCCGCATGCTCCGCCACAAAACCTCCGGAGAACTCTGCCCCTTCCACAACCGCGCGCTCCTCCAACTCGAATCCGCCGCGGAAGTCGGCGCCGAACTCCTGGCCCTCGGCGCCGATTTTCAGGATCCCATCCGTATCAATTTCGTCTTAGGAAAGCTCTTTGCCCATGTCGCCACCGGCCGCATGCACCGCCGCGACGCCAGCACCCTCGCCTACATCGCCCAACTCCTCCTCCAAACCCTCGACCAAAAGCGCTACGACCAAGCCCGCGACCAATACGACTACCGCGGCTGGACCGCGGCGGTCGACCTAAAATACGGCCGCCCTAAGCCCCACCGCGCAACGTCCACCATGTCTTCCGCGACGCCCGCACCGCGCTCCGATTCTGAAAACTCTTCTGGAGCAGCCGCGCTTCCGTCCCGGCCAGTTGGCAATTCCGGCGCAACGCCCGACGCGCCCGGACCCATCCCGCTAACTCTCGAACAAATCCGCGCCCAATACCCAGGTCCCGCAAATCCCGAAGTGCCCGAACCACTCCCAGACACTCCCTGGTTGCGGCAGCTAGTCCTGGATCGCCGGCGAGCCGCCAATGCCGATCACCATGCCGACCAACAACCCCATCCCCCACCGCGTCTCTGATCCGCGAACGCGCCCGCAAAATCGCATCTGTCCAATGCCGTCGCCGCCCACGGCCATCGCCCCCGCGCGTCCGTCCACGGCCCGCTTCCGCGGAAAACTCGATAGCACTGCGGTGGCCGCGCAGGATTGCGCTCGATCCCGCCCCGGCATCGACTTCATCGGCTCGTTCCCCCCATTTTCCTGAATCTTTCGCTCAAGCCCGCTCGCAAGTTCTCCGCAATTTGCCACCATTCGGCACCCATAAACCCACTGTCTACAACACTTACCCACACCACCCCGCGTAACCCCAGCAGAATGAACACTTCCAAAAAACACCCCCGGCCCCCAAACCCATACCATTTCTAACCATTGTATATTCAATAATTGACAGCACCAGCGCGCCAGGTCGACACCAACAGAAGGGTGACCGAAGATTCAGACCAGCGTTAACGGAATTGGCGGCGAAGTCGAGATATACTCGCCGGGAATTGCTGCAAGAGGAGAGCTATGGCGCAGGTGATGCGGTCCCCTAAAGTGTTTGACGTCTGCGTGATCGGCTCGGGCGCGGCGGGCGGCGCGGCGGCGAAAGTCTTGACCGACGGTGGGGTCAGCGTGGTGATGCTCGAGGCGGGTCCGGCGCTGCATCCGGCGCGGGATTTTAAGGAGCATGTTTGGCCATATGAGTTGCCGCATCGCGGCGGGGGAGTTGGCGGGGAGTTGCGCGGCGAGGAAGCGGATGAGTTTATGGCCCCCAACGGCGCGTGGGAGATTGTCAAGGAGCCCTACACGCTGGCGTTGGGTTCGACGTTCCGGTGGTTTCGCTCGCGGATTGTGGGCGGGCGGACGAATCATTGGGGTCGGGTTGCGGTGCGATTTTCGGCGATGGATTTGCAAGCGCGGTCGCGTGATGGCGTGGGGGACGATTGGCCGATTACCTATGAGGAGTTGGCGCCTTATTACGACAAGGTGGAAAGTTTTATTGGAGTCTTTGGGACGCGCGAGAATATCGCCAGTGCGCCCGACGGCGTGTTTCTGCCGCCGCCGAAGCCGCGATGTACCGAGACCATTCTTAAAAAAGCTTGCGATCAGGTCAACGTGCTTTGCGTTCCGGCGCGCATGGCGATTTTGACCCGCCCGTTGCATGGGCGGCCGGCTTGTCATTATTGCGGGCAGTGTTCGCGGGGGTGCGTTTCGGCTTCTAACTTTAGTTCCAGCCAGGTGATGATCGCTCCGGCGGTGGCGACCGGGCGGTTGACGCTGATTACCAACGCCATGGCGCGAGAGATTGTGGTGGCGAAGGACGGCCGGGCTTCCGCGGTTTCTTATGTGGATCGGAAGACGCGCACGGAACAACGCGTGTATGCGCGGGCGTTTGTCTTGGCGGCCAGCACCTGTGAATCGGCGCGCTTGCTGCTGAATTCGCGCTCGGCGCTGTTTCCGGCGGGACTCGCTAATTCCTCGGGCGTGGTGGGGCGCAACTTGATGGATAGCGTGGGGAGTTGGGGGTCGGGATATTTTCCACAACTCGAGAAAATGCCGCCGCACAATCACGATGGCAGTGGAGGGAATTTTTTGCCGCACGTGTATATGCCGTGGTGGAAATTTGACCGGAAAAATGATTTTTTGCGCGGTTATCACATCGAGCCGGGAGGCGGAAGGTTTATGCCGGTGGTCGGGCAGTTCGACGAGGTGTGCGACAAGTTTGAAGGCTATGGCGTGGGGCTGAAGGAAAAGTGCCGCAAGTCTTACGGCACCACCATTGGCATGGAGGCGCTCGGAGAGATGATTCCCAATGCGGATAGTTATTGCGAGCTCGATCCGGCTGCGGTGGATGAGTGGGGGATTCCGGTGCTGCGCTTTCATTGGAAGGCTGGAGAGAACGAAATCAAGATGGCGAAGGATATGCAGCAGACGTTTCGCGCGATTGTGGAGGCCGGGGGCGGAACGTACACGACGGAAACGGATGCGGATGGGCCCGGCGCTTATGGGCTTTACGATGGCGGGACGGCGATTCATGAATCGGGCACGGTGCGCATGGGGGACGATGCGAAGAGTTCGGCGTTGAATAAATATTGCCAGGCGCATGAGGTAAAAAACCTTTTTGTTACCGACGCGGGGGCGTTTGTGACCAGCCCGGATAAGAATCCGACGCTATCGATATTGGCGCTTTCCTGGCGGACTTCGGAATATTTGCTGGAGGAATCGCGGAAAGGGAATTTGTAGACGCGGGGAAGGTGAACGCGGATGGCGTTCGTGGCATCTGAGGAAAAATGGAAAATAAATATTCTAGGATTACGCGGCGGCGATTTGTACGGTCGGGATTGGCAGTGGGCAGAGCCGTTCAGCGGGCCTTGCCGCGGGGCTTGCTCTTGCGTTTTGTGGTGGTGTGTTTCGAAGGCGTGGATTTTTTTGGCGAGGACTCTTGGTTTTTTTCTACGCGGAGTTTCCAGGCGGTTTGCAGGGCGCCGGTCAGGACGTCCTCGGTGGCGACGGCCAGGCGGATGTGGGTCGCGCCCATGCGGCCCCAGCCACCGTGGATGGGGAGGAAGACTTCGGGGAGTTCGGCAACGAAAGCGGCTTGTTGTTCTAGCGTCAGCTTTAAGTTGCCGTAGCCTTGTTTTTGCGAGGCCAGGGTGGCGAAGATGTGGCCGTCCACACGGAAGTCCGGATTACCCATGTGGGAGCTTTCTTCTGCGCCTCGGAGGCTAAGGGCGATGCGGCGGAAGTCGTTGGGGGTCATTAGAGTTGTCTCCCTCGGGTGGAACGTGTCAGCCCGAGCTGCCATAAGAAATAAGCCGGTGCGCCGAGAAGGAAAATGACGATGGCGGCGACGAGGAACTTGAACTGGCCGGGATCGCGCACGGCGGCGTAGATGGAGTTGGCGACAATGGCGGCGGCGACCAGGACGAAGAGCAGCGAGGTCCATGGATAGCCGGGGACGCGGTAAGGGATGGCGATGTTTTTTTCGGCGCGGCGGATGGGGAAAATCGCGGCGGCGCCGAGACCGTAAAAGATCCAGCCGATAAAGATCGCGCCGGTGGCGAGCTCGGCGAATTTTCCGGCCGAGGCGAGGACGGCGGACCACGCGCCTAGCGCGATGATAGCAATGGCGGGCGTGCGGAAACGCGGGTGGACCGCGGCGAATTTCTTAAAGAAGAGATGGTCATTGGCCATGGCGTAGAAGACGCGCGGGGCGGTGAGGATGACACTGTTGGTGGCGCTGAAGGTGGAGATGAGGATGGTGGCGGCGATGAGTTTTCCGGCCCAGGGGCCGAGGAGAAGCGTGGTGGCGTCGGCGGCGATGGCGGTGCTGACGGAGGCTGCAGCGGGGCCCAGGGCGATTAAGTAGGCGAGCACGGCGACGAGGTAGAGGACGATGAGGATTAGCGAGCCAAGCAGGAAAGCACGGGGAAAAGATTTTTGCGGGTGGATGACCTCGCCGGCGCTGTAGGTGCCGAATTGCCAGCCTTCGTAGGCCCAGAGGACGGCGACCATGGCCAGGCCGAAATTGGAAAAGAGGTTGAAGCCGTGTTGCGTGGCGCCCAGCGCGGGCCGGAGGTCGGAGGCGTGATGGCCCAGCGAGAGTAAGACGGCGCTCAGGAGCACAACCAGGCCTGCTTTCATGAGCGTGGTCCAGTTTTGCAGGTTGGAGCTTTGACGGGTGCCCCAGACGTTTACGGCGGTAACGACGGCGATCATTACGATGGGGACGGCCGCCGCGGCGATGCCGCTTAACGGAATAATTTGGCTCAGGTAACTCGTGAAAGCGTGGGCCAGGGCGGCGATGGTGCCGCTGGCGATCACCAGGAAGAGGCACCAGCCGTAGAGGAAGGCCGGGAGCCGGCCGAAGGCGTCGCGGATGTAGCAATAGAGGCCGCCGGCCTCGGGATTGGAGGCGGCTAGTTCGGCGTAGGTGAGCGCGCCCAGAAGCGAGAGGATGCCGCCCGCGAGCCAAGCCAAAAGAGAAAATCCGACGGAGCCATTTAGCTGACGGAGGACCAGTCCGGGGGTTAGGAAAATGCCGGAGCCGATGACTGAACCAATAAAGAGGTAGAGAAGGTCGCGTTGGCGGAGGGTGCGGAGGAGTGGGGGCATGGTAACAAAGCACGGTCACTACGGGACGACGATGGGCATGGGCATGAACGACAGGACGAAGACCAGGAGAGCGAGGAAGGCGCCGAAGCGGCGCGGAGGATCCAGTTGGGTGAGGTCGTAGATGGGAGCGATTCTCAGGAAGCGGATCGCCAGCAGTAGTCCGGCCCAGACGTACCAGAGCATGGATTGTCCGAAATAGCCGAGAAGAATTAATGCGGCGGGGAGGAGCCAAGAAACAATTTTGTGGGCGCGCGGACTGATGGAGCGAAGGATGTGGCCGCCGTCCAGTTGACCCGCAGGGAGAAGATTGAGCGAGGTGGCGAAGAGTCCGACCCACGCGGCGCGGCCGATGGGATCGATCAGCAGATTTTTTACCGGTACGTCCGGATAGATCAGGGCGGAGAAGAGGTGTAGCAAGAGCGGATTGCCAAATACCAGGGGCGCTTGCGCTTCTGGAAGCACCAGGAGTTTGGCGTGCACGATGCCGTAAAGTAGCGCGGGCACGGCGAAGACGAAACCGACCAGCGGGCCGCTAGCGCCGACGTCAAAGAGGGAACGATTGGTGCGGATGGGCGAGCGCATCAGGATGAACGCGCCGAAGGTGCCGATGAGCGACGGGAAGGGAATGAAGAACGGATAACTTGAATGGATGTAATGGCGGCGGCAGGCAAAGAAGTGGCCCAGTTCGTGAGCGAGCAGAATGGTCAGGAGCGTGGCGGCGAACGGGAGGCCAGCTAACAGAGCAGCGGGATTTTTGTAGAAGAGGGTGTAGGCGTTGAAAAGGTCGGTGAAGGAGGCGGGTTGGTTGTGCGCGAAAGTGATGGCGAATTGCGTGCCCGCGGCCAGTGCGGTGCAAAGGGTGAGCAGAAACAGCAGGATGGCTAGCAAGAGACTTTTGAGCGGGGGGCGGGGAAATCGCTGATTGTAGGCGTAGGCGGGCATGGGGCGCCATGCCTGCGGGAGGGTGGATTGCGGGGCGGACGTGGATGTCGACAGGGTGTTCACTCAGGGCCAGGGGAAGTGGCGGAAACTCTGCACGCTTAAGTACAGCACAGAAAATGAATTAAACGTTAGTGCGGGCTGCGGTCAATTTTGCAGCGCGGTGCACGGCACGGGATCCGATCATGGCCGCGAAAAGCGCCCACCTTCCCGACAAGGCCGGGATCATAGAAGATGACTCCGACAACGGTGCCGGGCCGGGGCGCCGGGCCGGCGTGCCGGAACCGGAAGCGCGGTTGCCGCAATGGCGGCGTACACATTTCTAGGATTTGGATTCTTCGAGGCCTTGCAGTTCTTTGCCGGGTTTGAAACGCACGGCTTTGCCGGGAGGGATGCTGACTTCTTCGCCGGTGCGCGGATTGCGGCCGATGCCAGTCTTGCGGGGCTTGACGCTGAAGACGCCGAAGCGGCGGAGTTCGATACGCTGGCCGCGGCCGAGGGCCATTTTGAGAGATTCGAAGACGGTCTCGACGGCCTGTTCGGCTTTGGTACGACTGATATTCGTGGTGGTCACGACGGCGTTCACGATGTCCAACTTGATCACACAGGCCTCCCGCTGATCCGTGGGCAGATGCTAGAGTGTGTGCCGCAGGTTGTCAAGGACCAGACGCCTACACTACACTGAGTTTCTTTTTCGAAGGCAATTTATTTGACCGGTGGTTGCGCGTCGCAGGCGCCCACATTTTGGAGGAATGGATGTCTGTCAGGCCGGACCGCTGGATCCGCAAGATGGCGCTGGAACACAAAATGATCGAGCCGTTTACCGATCGCCAGGTGCGCGAAGGGGTGATCAGCTATGGCGTGTCGTCGTATGGATACGACATTCGCGTGGCGGATGAGTTTCGAATTTTTACCAATGTGAATTCGACGATTGTGGATCCCAAGAAATTCGATGCGCGTTCTTTGGTGGATTATCAGGGGGATGTTTGCATCATTCCGCCGAATTCATTCGCGCTGGCGCGGTCGGTGGAATATTTCCGGATACCGCGGAATGTGTTGACCATTTGCGTGGGAAAGTCGACGTACGCGCGGTGCGGGATTATTGTGAACGTCACGCCGTTCGAACCGGAGTGGGAGGGATTTGTGACTTTGGAGATCAGCAATACGACCCCGTTACCGGCGAAGATTTATGCGAATGAGGGATTGTGCCAGGTGATATTTTTCGAGTCGGATGACGATTGCGAAGTGAGCTACAAGGACAAGAAGGGGAAGTACCAGTCGCAGGGAGGGATTGTTTTGCCGCGGCTTTAGGAGGCGGGGCAAAAAACAGAGAATGGCGGCATGCCAAGCGTGCAATTTATTTTGACGGAAGAAGTGGCGAGTGGCCAGTGACGAGTGGCGAGAATTGGAAACTTCGGATTTGTCCGACGGGGCGCTTGAGATTCAGCCGCGCCCCTGCGGTACCTGCGATTAGCGGAACAGCTTGGTGGTGATTTCGGCCACGTGTTTGCCTTGAAAGCGGGCGATCGTTAATTCGTTTTCGGTGGGTTGGCGCGAGCCGTCCGGTCCCGCCATTGTAGTGGCACCGTAGGGAGTTCCGCCAGAAATGGCACCCATTTCGACCAGACCCTTTTCGCTGTAGGGCACGCCGACGATAATCATGCCGTGGTGCAATAGCGTGGTGTGAAAACTGGTGATGGTGGTTTCCTGGCCGCCGTGTTGCGAGCCCGTGGAGGCGAAAACGCTGCCCACCTTGCCAATGAGCCCGCCGCTGAACCAGATTGGTCCGGTTTGATCCAGGAAGGTGCGCATCTGGCCGGCCATGTTGCCAAAGCGCGTGGGCGTGCCGAAAATCACCGCATGGGCTTCGGTGAGATGGTCCAGCGTGGCGACCGGAACCTTTGCGAACGAAGCGCGGGCGGCTTTGGCGCCGTACTTTTCGAGAATATCGTCGGGGATGGTTTCCGCCACTTGCAATACTTTGACTTCCGCGCCGGAAACACTTTTTGCGCCTTCGGCGATGGCCTCCGCCATTTTATATACGTGGCCGAACATGCTGTAGAAAACTACGTTTACTTTGATGCTCATGAAATCCTCCAAAGTTACAAAGACAAGATTCTAACCGTGCGCGAACTTGGCTACCGGATAGCCCTGCTCGCGCCAGGCATCCAGGCCGCCTTCCAGCGGGCGAATGTGTTTGATGCCTTGCCTGCGTAGAAGTAGCGCCAGGCGCGCGCTGGTGGCTTCGTTGGGACAAGTGCAATAGAGAATGACTTCGCGGTCGCGCGGCAGGCGATCGTTCTTCTGCTCGAGCTCCTTAGCGTCGATGCGGAAGGCACCGGGAATGGTTTCGGGGTCGGACTCGAAGTCGAGCGGGTGACGAAGGTCCACGACCATTACTTCTTCGCCGTCATCCATTTTTTCTTTAAGTTCTTCGACGGTGATGCGGGCAATGCGGAGTTCGCGCAGGAAACGCCGGCGGCCGAGGTATTTGTACAGGATGTAGCCGCCCAGGGCGGCGATGATGAGCACGAGCAGTCCGCTGCCGAGCGAGGCGGCACGTTCGGCGATGTGCTCGATCTGGCCGCTGAAAATGTAACCGGTCAGAAGGAAGCTGCCGGCCCAGATGGCGGAGCCGCCGGTATCGTAAAGCAGGAAGCGGCCCAAGCGCATGTGGAAGACGCCTGCGAGCGGCGGCGCGACGGTGCTGAAGCCGGGGAAGAATTTAGCGAGTAGGAGCGAGCGGGCGCCCTGGGTGGAAAAAAGGCCTTCCGTCTTGCGCACACAGGAGTCCGGTTCCAGGGAGATTTTGCACAGCAATTGCAAAACCTTGATGCCTTTCAAGCGGCCCATCAGGTACCAGACGGAATCGGCGCACACCGCGGCGAAAACGCAGACGGCCAAACACGCGAAAAAATTCAGATTGCGAGAGCCAGCCAGCGCACCGGCGGCCAGCAACAGCGGCAGTGAAGGCACGGGGAGACCAATCTGTTCGGCAAAGACCCAGGCCAGCAAGACGCTGTAACCGTGATGGAGAAGAAACTCGATGGTGCGATGCATGGACCGGAGGCAACCCCTGTGCGTTCTTCAATTATCGCGAACGATTACCCGAATGAGAAATGGCAATCGTTACGAAAGGAAAGAAGCAGTATGGCCCCACTGGCCGGACATGACAAATTCGCTGACCGGCTTGCGCGTACGCGGCGCCGCCTCGCGGTCATTGTAGGGTTGCGCAAGTGTGGCCGGGTCACCGGGGTAACCCATGGCGAAAGCGGCGATAGCTTCCCAGCCCGCGGGAATGCCGAACACTTGACGGGCTTTGTCCGGATCGAAGCCGGCCATCTGGTGAACGGAGAGACCACGCGCGGTGGCTTCGACGGAGAGCAGCGCGGTGGCGGCGCCGGTATCGTACTGCCCATTACGGTTGGGGGCGCCATTTTTAGCGAAAGCGAGTTCGTAGACCGCGAGCGCCAAGAGGGGAGCATTTTTCGCCCAGTTGGCGTTGAATTCCACGAGCACGCTGGTCATTTTGGCGAACTCTTCGGCATGGTCCTTGGTCGCGACGAGATACGCCCACGGCTGCTCGTTGTTGCTGGAGGGGGCCCAGCGCGCAGCTTCAAACAAGCTGCGCAGGACGTCCGCGGGAATGGGCCTGCTGTCGAATGCTCGCGGACTCCAGCGATGACTTAAGAGGTTATGAATTGGGTGGTCGGTCGGCGCCGGCTTTTGCATGGGCATGATTCCTTTCAAGAGCACTGATGATTTTTATGCGCTGCACGTTACTTTTGTTGCGTCATTTCCAAGTCGATGGTGATATTGACGTCGTCACTTACGACCACGCCGCCGCCGTCCATGTTGGCGTTCCACTTCACACCGAAGTCCTGACGGTTAACCTTGGTGGTGGCATTGATCGCGGAACGGGTTAAGCCATAGGGATCCTTGACGCTTGCGGAAGGGCCGTCCACATCGAGCACCACGGACCTGGTGATGCCATGAATGGTTAGATCGCCGGTGACCTGCAGCTTGCCCGGGCCCGCTGGTGCGACCTTGGTGGATTTGAAGGTGATGGTGGGATATTTGGCGACTTCGAAAAAGTGATCGCTCTTCAGATCGGCGTCACGCTTGGGCTCGCCGGTGTCGACGGTGGTGGCGTCGATGGTTACGTTGACGGAGGATTTGGTGACATCTTGATGGTCCCAAACCACGGTTCCGGTGAAACCCTTGAAGGCCCCGCGGACGGTCGAAATCATCATATGTTTTACGGCGAACTGCGCGGCAGTGTGCGCCGGGTCGATCTTCCAGGTGGAAGCAGCCGCATTTGCCGGGCGAACCGCGGATGCCGAGATCAGTAAGGCGATTGCGGTGATGCAAGAAGCGCGACTAATCGTGCGATTGATCCATTGGCCCATGGTGACGTCTCCTTTGATTGGCCTGGCGTTAGCGCCAAGCTGTTTCTGCCGCACGCGAATCAGGCAAGACCGTCCTGTAATTCGCGCAACAAATCGGAAAGTTTTTTCATGCGCGATGCGGGAATGTGCTGAAACTGTTTTTTGTGCATTTCGCGGACCGGGGTGTCGAGCGTTTTCAGGGCCGCCAATCCTGGCGCGGTAATGCGGGTTTTCACCACGCGGCGATCGTCGGTCTGGCGTTCGCGGGTGATCAGGCCGCGTTTTTCCATACGGTCGAGCAGCCTGGTGATGTCGGGATCGTGGGAGATCATGCGCTCGCCGATGGCGCGGCAGGCCAGGCCCTGGGGCCCGGCGCCGCGCAAGATGCGCAGGACGTTGTATTGCGTGCTGGAAAGTCCGGCGGCTTTCAAGAGTTGCTCGGCCTGGAGCGCGAGGGTATCGGCGGCTTTGATGAGGGCGACGAAGAGGCGGTCTTCGAGGGGTCCGGAGTGGCAGGAATCTTTGGGGCGAGAACTCACGGTGCAACTTTAGTTGTTGCAACAACTATTGTCAAGAGGAAAATGTCGCCCGCAGAGACCCGCGAAGAGGCCGCATCGCGGACCAAGAGGGGGGAACGTCCTGGGGGCGCTACTTGCGCAGCGGGCGAATCTGCACCTGGCTGATAAAACTGTTGGGCGCTTGCGTGACAATGGCCGCAACGGCATGGGCCACATCTTCCGCGTGCAGCGCATGGGGTTTTTGTTGGGGACTTTTGCCGGAAAATTCCGTGGCCACGCTCCCGGGGCAGACGGAACTGACGCGGACGCCATGGGCGCGGAGATCTTCGGCCATGCAGGCGGTCAAGCCCTGCAATCCCCATTTGGAGGCGCAGTAGAGAGCACCGCCCGCAAAAGAGTTGAGTCCGGCGAGCGAGCTGATGTTGATGATGTCCCCGGCGGCGCGCCGTATCATTCCGGGAGCGACGGCGCGGGAGACGAGAAAGACGCTCTTAAGATTGGTGTCGAGCACATGATCCCAATCCGCTTCGGATTGGTCTTGAACGGGGCCGAACAAGCCGATGCCGGCGTTGTTCACGAGGATGGTAATGGGGCCGATGGCGGATTCGGAGTTGGCGACCAGCGCGGCGACTTCGGATGCGCGCGTGACGTCGGCACTTTCCGCGTGGACCGGTGTCTTTATCCGTTGGAGAGCCATGCGTGTTTCGTCGAGGGCCGCGCGATCGCGTCCACAGATCGCTACCGCCGCGCCGAGTTGCGCGAGGCGCAAGGCGATGGCGCGTCCGATGCCGCGGCTGCCGCCGGTGACGAGCGCGGCGGCACCGGTTAGCGGTTGGGCAAGTAGCGAGTCAGCGGCAGTGACGGCATTCGTTTCGTTTATCGTTGCCATGAGAAATCTTCCTCTTGCAGGCCACTGTTTTTATGCGACACTCATCCTAACATCAGAAGTTTACGCTGGTGTTGGAGCGCCTGGGACAGAGTGCCACACCGCATGGTTCGGGGAACATTCATTCAAAAATACAGCAGTCCCTGTACGCTTGCGGCTTGCGAAGTCACCGCAGCTATCCTTATACTTCCAAGGTTTCGTGAAGGCAGGGCAGTTCCCGGCAGCGTGCACCGGGAGTACGCAATCTTCCAATCACAGTAGAGTTTGAGGAGAGTGGGAATGAAAGTAATCGGAAAGCTCGGGAACCTGGCGATGTTCGCGGCGTTGAGCGTGGTTGCCGCGGGATTGCTGCTGGCAGGAGCGCCATCCGCCGCGGGACAGGATACCAACGCCGGCGCCAGCAAACAGCCGTACACCATGGCGGAGTACAACGCGTACCAGGCGGCGGCCGCGGAAAAAAACCCCGCGAACCAGATCAAGCTGCTGGATGATTTCGTTTCCAAGTATCCCAACTCGAATTTGCTGCTGTACGTTTATCCGCTGTATTACCAGTCTTACTTCGCGCAAAAGAATTATCCGCGAGTGATCGAGTTCGCAGACAAGACGCTGGCGCTGGGCGACAAGCTGGACCCCACGGCCAAGTACGCCGCGCTGTACGCTCATGCGACCGCCTACAACGCGCAGGTTTCGGATCCCGCCAATGCCAACACCGTCGCCAAGGACGCGGCAATGGCCAAGTCCGCACAAGCCTCCGCGGACGGCGCACTGAAAGCGCTGGACGCTTTGAAGAAGCCGGACGGCGTGACGGACGATGCGTTCAATACGCAGAAAAAGCAATTAGAGATATTCCTGTACGGAATTGGCGCGCAGGCCGCCATGGTGCAGAAGGACTACGCGGACGCGATTACCGATTACAAGGCGGATTTAGCGTTGAAGCCTGACGACGCCATCGTGGAGTATAACCTGGGCAAGGCGGAACTGGCGACCACGCCGCCCCAGACGCTCGACGGCTTCTGGGCCATCGCGCGCGGAGCGGGCTCGAAGACGGCGACCGCGCAACAGGCCAACTCGCTTAAAACTTATCTGCGCAAACTGCTCGCTAATTATCAGCAAGCGGCCTGCGAGAATTTAACCGATGCGGAGTTGAGTGAATTGCTAACGCTGGCAGCGGCGGCGCCGGACCGTCCGGACAGTTACAAACTGCCGAGCGCGGCGGACCTGGACGCGGCGCGCAAAGATATGACCATCGCTTCGGTGATCACCGACCTGAAAGCCGGCGGAGACAAGGCCAAAGTGACTTGGCTGTCGTCCTGCGGGCTGGAGTTTCCGGACGTGCCCGGGAAAATTATCGACGTTACGCCGGGAGCGGACCTGACGGAAATGAAAGTGGCGTTCGTGACCAGCGATGCGGAGTTCGACGCCGCCACGACGCCGAACCTGGACGTCAAGATCGTGGGCCAGCCGGACGCGGTGCGTTTGGAGAAAGATAACGCGGTGCGCTTTACCGCGACGCTGACTGCTTACGATCCCGATCCCGCGTTCATGCTGCACTGGGAAAAAGGCAAAGTGAACGAGGAAGATATTCCGAAGGAAAAGGGCAAGAAGCCGGTGAGGCGTAAGCCCAGCTGAGGGTTTGCAAAGATAGGATCCGCGGCTCTCCGGCGTTGCCGGGGAGCCGTTTCTGTTTGCAGCAAAGGTGACGGCGGGGCTTGGTTCCGGCGCGGCGGCGGCGCTCGTGTTCCGAGTCGAGCGTTTTTTTATCGCACGCTATTCCCGCAATCCGGCGGCGAATTACCGCGAACGTTTGCGGTGATGGCCGTTGTGATCCAGCTTGTACTCCTCGATTTTGCGGCTTAGCGTGTTGCGGTGCATGCCGAGCTGTTCGGCGGCGCGGGATTGATTGCCGCGAGTTTCGTCGAGAACTTTTCTGATGAAGCGTTTCTCAAATTCACCGACGGCTTCGTCGAAGAGAATACCGTCTTCCACCATCTGAACCACAAGTCCTTCCAATTGATCCTTCACGATGCCACGCTCCGCAAAATCCGTTGTTGCCGCCTCTGTCGTTTTCTTGCCGCTCTAAGGGATCCCAGGATTAATCGAGTTCGTGTCCCGCGAGGATGCGATACGCCTCGCGGTACTTACAGCGCGTTGCGGCGACCACCTCCGCGGGCAGTTCCGGCCCAGGCGGGGATTTGCGCCAGTGAATGCTTTCGAGGTAATCGCGGACAAACTGTTTGTCAAAGGAAGGCTGCGGACCGCCGGGTTTATAGAGCGCCGCGGGCCAGAAACGGGAAGAATCTGGCGTGAGGGCTTCGTCGATCCAGAGCAATTCTTTCGCCAGCATTCCAAACTCAAATTTCGTGTCGGCCAGGATTACGCCGCGCGGCTCGGCGTAGGCCGCGGCTTTCTTGTAGATTTCGATGCTGACGGCGCGGACGCGCTCGGCTAGATCTTTTCCGAGCAGTGCGGCGGCCTGTTCAAAAGAAATATTTTCATCGTGCCCGGAGGTGGCTTTGGACGCGGGCGTAAAGATGGGCTCGGGCAAGCGGTCGGATTCGCGCAATCCTTCGGGTAGCGGAAGACCGCAGATTTTGCCGGTAGCCTGGTAATCCTTCCAGCCGGAGCCGGAGATGTAGCCGCGCACCACACACTCGATGGGCAGCGGCTGTGTTTTACGCACGACCATAGAGCGGCCCGCGAGTTCATCTTTGTAAAGATCGAACGGCGGAGGGAAATGCGTGGCGCTCCGCACATGATTGGGAATCACATCGCTTAAGAGCGAGAACCAGAACAGCGAAAGCTGCGTCAGCACGCGCCCTTTATCGGGAATGGGTGTGGGGAGGATTACGTCGAAGGCGGAGAGCCGGTCGGTCGCCACGATGAGCAATTCGGCGCCGAGGTCGTAAATATCGCGGACCTTCCCCCGGGCCACGGGCGTGATGCCCGCAAAATGAGTCTCGCTGATGGTGCGCATGGAAGGACTGACCGCCACGAATTGCATGCCCCCGACTGAACGACGCATTCTAGCGCACGGCGAAGCGAAGTCCAACCATGGAACGGTGGAAAATTGGTGGAAGAAAATTTATGAAAAGTTTTTAGGCTACGCCCTCTACGCGGCGGAGGCGGCGGCCTGGCGTTGCTTCGGTGCGGGAGATTCTTCGCCTTCCCAGCGGACGCTGACGAGCTTGGATACGCCCGGCTCCTGCATGGTCACGCCGTAGAGCACGTTGCCGATTTCCATGGTCTTGCGGTTGTGGGTGACCACGATGAATTGCGTCTGGCTGCTCATCTCGGTGATCAGGCGGGTGAAGCGGCCGACGTTGGCTTCGTCCAAAGGCGCGTCGACTTCGTCCAGAATACAGAACGGGCTGGGCTGATAGCGGAAGATAGCGATGAGCAACGCCAGGGCGGCCATGGCTTTTTCTCCACCGCTTAACAGCAAAACGTTTTGCAGCCGCTTGCCCGGAGGCGAGGCCACCACGTCGATGCCCGCGTCGCCGGAGCTGTCGGGCTCGGTCAAGCGCATCTCCGCCATGCCGCCGCCGAAGATGGTGTGGAAGGCCGCGGAAAAATTCGCGTTAATGGCGTGGAAGGCTTGCTCGAACTTATCTTTGGAGATGAGATCCAGTTCGGCGATGGCTTGTTGCGTGTCGGTGATGGATTGAATTAAATCGTCGCGCTCGCGCGTGAGGAAGGTGAAGCGCTGCTCGCACTCGTTGAATTCCTCGAGCGCCATCATGTTTACGGCGCCCATGGCCTCGACGCGCTGCTTCATTTCGCGGTAGTTGGCTTCCGCGACGGCCAGCTCTTCGCCGGACATGAACGCCGATTCCGTGGCGATAAGATCTTCGGGCTGGGCGTTGACCTCCGCCATGCACGTTTCGCGAAGATGGGCACGGTCGGAATCGTTCTTGGCGCGGGCGACTTCGGAATGGCTGCGGAGTTCGCGAACTTCCTGGAGAGTTTGCCGCGCCATGCGCAGATGATCGTCCATGCGAGCCACGCTGGTGCGTGCGGCATCCCATTCCTGTTCGAGGTCGCGCTGGCGAATTTCCAGGCGCAGCTTTTCGCCGCGCAAGCCTTCCAGTTGTTGCTGGAGCTCTTCGTTTTGTTTTGCCAGCGCGGTGGTCTCGTCGCCGATGGAAAGTTCCTGCTGGCGTAAGGCGCTTTCGCGGCGTTCCAGTTCGCCGCGCTCCTGTTCGAGCCGTGCGGCAAGCGATTCGGCGGAGGAGAGACGTTCGTGCATGGCGGCCAGTTCGGCGCGGCCGGCGGCAAGTTCATCCTGTTCGGACTGCACGGAGCCACGCAGTTGCGTCAACTCTTCGGTGAGCCGCGCGGTTTCGGATTCCGCTTCGGCGCGCGTGGCGGCGGCGCTGACGTGTTCGATTTGCGCACGCTGCGCACGCGTTCGGGCATTGTCCACGTCCTGGCGAATCCGCGACAGGTCGCTTTGACAGACGGTCAGATCCAGCCCCAGGTGGGCCAGGGAGCTTTGCATCTGCTCGTGGCGCATTTTTGCGGAGATGACCTGGCGTTCGACGTTGCGCTGCTCGGCGTATACTTTTTCGAGAGCCTGCTCGGTTTCGGCGAGCTCCTCCGCGATATTTTGCAAACGCGACTGCTTCCCGGACATTTCGTTTTCGAGCTGCATCAGCTCAGCGTCCAGCGCGCGCAGCTCGCGCTTCATTCCCAAGGGTCCGGATTCGTCGGGGCGGCCGCCGGTGACCATACGGCCCTGATAGGAGGTGCCGTCGGGCGTGACGAAGGCGTATTGCGCGTTTTCGCGCGCGAGTTTTTCCGCGGCGGCGGCGCTTTCCGTCAGATACGCGGAGCGCAAGCGCGGCAGAAATTGTTTGGCGGCGGCGCCGAGCGGCTCGCGGAACTCGACAATTTTGTCAAGGCGAGAGATCACGCCGTCTTCCGCGCGGAAATGCACGATGGGCTCGTACTCCGCCAGGCGCAGGTTGCGCAGCGAATCGACAAAAAACGTGGCGCGTCCGCCGACTTCATCGCGCAGCATGGAGACGCCGGCGCGCGCATGATCGTACGTTTCCACGACGACAAATTCCAATTCTTCGCGTAAGAACTGTTCGAGCGCCACCTCGTGTTTTTCTTCCACCTCCGCGTAATCGGCGAGCACGCCCACGGCGCGGAAACCTTCGCCCGCGCCGCGTTCGTTGGCCGCGAATAATTTTTGTACAGCGTCCGCGGTATAAGAGCGATCGTTCAAAATATTGGTAAGCGAGCCATGACGGGCACGCACACCGGCGAGGGCATCGCGCACGGCATCCGCCAGCTTAGTGGTGGCTTCGCGCTGCTGCTTGCACTCGGCAAGGATGGCTTGCAGCCCGGAGGCATGCTCTTTGAGCACGCTTAATTGCGTGCTCGCGGATTCAAACTCGTAGGCGGCCTGATCGGCATCGTCACGGATGCGAATCGAGGTTTCGAGCATCTCGTGCTCGCTGGATTCGAGCCTGCGCAGCGCCTCGCCCTGATGCACCAAGGCCTCTTCCGCCTGCTTTTGTTCTCCGTGGAGCCGCAGCAGGCTTTCTCCGGCTTGCGACGCGCTGCGGCGCAAAGCTTCGATACGAATCTCCGATTCGGCGATCTGCGCGTTGCGAGACCGCGCGCGCGCGGAAAGGTCGTCAACGCGCAGCTCGAGCGTGGCGGACTCTTCGCGCGCCGCGGCCACGGCTTCAAGTTGCGTAGCGTTTCGCGCGGCGCAATCCGCCGCCTGTGCGACGGCTTGCGCCATCTCCGCGGAGATTTGCCCGCGCCGCCCGGAAAGTTCTTCGGCGCGCTGGCGGTTGAAGGAAACGCGATTTTCGCAGCGGTCGGCTTCCAGCGCGGTCAGGTTCAAGACGTTTTGATTTTGCTTGAGTTCGGCGTCCAGTTCGTAGATGCGCTGGTTGACGCGGTCGTGCTCGCTCTCTTGCGAAAGAATGCCTGCGGCTTGTTGTGTTTCCGAAGCGTTCAGTTCGGCGAGCGATGCCGCGATGCGTTCGGCTTCGGCGTCCAGTTCGCGGGCTTTTCCGGCGAGCATTTGGCGGACGATGGCGCGCATCTGATCGCGGACTTCGGAATAACGCCGCGCTTTGGCGGCCTGGCGTTTGAGCGAACCCAGCTGCTTCTCGACTTCCACCACGATGTCGTTGACGCGCGAAAGATTGACCTTCGAGGATTCCAGCTTGGCTTCCGCCAGGCGCTTCTTGGTCTTGAATTTTGTTACGCCGGCGGCTTCTTCGATGATGGCGCGGCGTTCCATCGGCTTGGTGGAAAGTATCTGGCCGATGCGGCCCTGTTCGATGATGGCGTACGAATCCGGACCGAGGCCCACGCCCATAAACATGTCCTGAATGTCGCGCAGGCGCGCGGGACGGCCATTAATGAGGTATTCGCTCTGTCCGGAACGATAAAGCCTGCGGCTGACGACCACTTCGCCGGGCTTGCTGGCCACCGCCAGCCTGTCGGAGCCTTTCTTGCGGCGCTTGCCCTTCAAGAATTCCGGCACCACAGCGGCTTCCGGATCGCTAACTGTTTTTTCTGCAATAGGTTGCGCAACTTCGGAGGCGTCGAAGGCGGACACGGCAGGATCGAGCGACAGAATGTCGCCATTTTGCGGCTCCGCAGCCAGCGCCATCGAGCCGTCGCCGGGAGTCTCAAGCCCAAGGATTTCGGGCACGTCGGAAAGTTCGTTCGCATCCGCGCTTTCCAGAACAAATCGTGCCGCTTCAGCAAGTTCCGGGTCTTCCATGGTGATGGTAACTTCGGCCAGGCCGAGGGGCGGGCGCTTGAGCGTGCCGTTGAAAATGCAATCCGACATGCGCCCCGCGCGCAGAGACTTGTGGCTCTGTTCGCCAAGAACCCAGGAGATGGCGTCCACCACGTTGGACTTACCGCAGCCGTTGGGCCCGACGATGCAGGTGGTGCCCGAGCCGCTAAAGGTCACGGTGGTGCGCTCGAAGAAAGACTTAAAGCCGGTGATTTCCACTTTTCGCAGCTTCAGCAAGGTGTCCTCTTTTGTCTCTGGCTCAATGTCCGCCGGTACGGCCCGTTAAATGGGCAAGCGTATGAGGAGAGACGACTTAGTATTCCCCGAGGGGGAGGATGTTGAAGCAACAAAGCAACCGGGAAGCGGTTGCCAGTCTCGCGCGTGCATGCGCACACCAAGACCGAAACGTTTGGCAGGTTCTCGATTAGAGGCCCTAGCCGCCTGGCGCAGCGATGGCGGTACGGGATGCAAGACTAGCATGGCACGAATCCCGCTGTAAAGCCCTACGCTAGGAATTGTGGTGGATTTTGTACCGCCACAAGCCTGCTTTCAGGTAGTAGATCATTTTGCGATAGGAGATTCACCGTGACTTCATGTCGGTCAAGCCGTCAGCCGTTAAACGCCCGTTGCTCACGATGGCACGAACACGTTGTGCCAGGGTAGGGTGCGTCATAAATATTCGCGCAAGCCCGGCGGATACAGCAGGCAATTCGCTCGCTTTGTATATGCTGACCAGAGCCTTGGTTGCTGTTTCCCGGTCACCAGTGAAGCCAACCGCTTCTTCGTCCGCAGAATATTCGAAGCGGCGCGAACAATAGTAAAAAACCAAGAGCGGCCCTAACATGACCATGATTCGGATCAAAGGGTGAAAGGGCGTTGCTTGATGGGGAAGACCTAATAGCAAAACGGCCATGCTGGAGAAAGTCGCGATTACCAAAACCAAATCTTTACGCCCATGCTTTAACTAACGTGCGCGACCTCGTGAGCGATGACAAATTCTGTCTCCGCCTTGGTGAGGTATTTTCCCAGGTTATCCGTGAGGCCGATTGCGTGCGACATTCCGTACGCATTGGTCAAGTGCCCCCTTCCGGCGGGGACGACGTAAACTCTGCTGAGCGCCACTCCCATTCTGCGAGCAATGTTAAGGGCTCTGTTACGGAGTTCGCCGGATTTTAGCGTATTGAACTTCAGCCCTTCTGCTCGCCTCAGAAACACTGTTCCGATTCTCGAGACCACTCCGGCGGCAAAAAACCACGCGATACCTCCGAGTCGCTTATCGAGGAAGGCGTCGAATCCCGCGGCGAGGAGCAACAACGGAAGGACGAAGCTCACTAATCTCCACCAAGCTTGTCGCAGCGCGTCTGTAATCGTCCACTTCAGTCTGAGGATGGTCTGGTCGACGGTCCTGGACAGAAGTAGGAATACACCCAGACTCACGGTTGGTAGCGCCCAAAAGAGCAGAGCCTCCACGGAGGATCTATCAAGCCATCCGGAGAAAACTCTCGAAATCAGCGCAGAGCGGCCATCTAAGTCTAAGTCCCATGTCACCCACCAACCGACAACGGTGCTGGTGAGAATAAGATGACCGAAACTCCGAAACGCGGCCCACACTCTCTTTTGTTCCGCCTCTTGGCTGCGGAGCGCAGCCCACCCAAAGCAAAGAGTCAAAACGATGGGAAGAAGCAGCAGGACGACCGGAATTAACAAAGGGTTGACCGCCCCAGATGGTGTGAGCAATTCCAGTTGGTCGTTCACGGTTGTTAAATTGTAATCGAAAATCGAGGACGCATCCGAACCCTGGGCAGATCAGTGAATCCACTTTAATGGTCCGGCTAAGTGCTGACCAACGCGCCAAAATAGACTGACTCGTCCGTCGGTTTTACGGCGCCGCCCCGCGCCACAGATCGCGTCAGAACCAGTCGGGGAACATTTTGTCGACCAGGGCGGATTCCCAATAGGAATAAAACTGGTCGTTGCAGACTTTGGTCTCGCCATATTTCTTCAGCGCGTGATCGCCCCAATGCGGTTGCGTGCCATCCAAATCTGCAAACCCATATTCTCTCACCAGGCCCCAGGTGCTGAAGACGCGGCCGGTTTTCTTTTTCACGTTGGGGTCGGTGGCCAACGCCACTACCGCCCGCCCGACGTAGCGCGGCGATTCGGAAACCATGAAATCTTCCGGGGCGTCGTCCTGGTCCGGGGAGTTCTGCTTTGCGTTTTTGCGCTTGCCCACATCCTTCCAATTCGCTTCGGTAACGCCAAAATGCTGGAGCATCGCTTCCGAGCGCAAGAAGCCCGGGGTCAAGGCCAGCGCGGTGATTTGCCGTTTGCGCAGTTCCATGGACATCGCGAAGGCCAGGCGAATCACCGATGTTTTCACCAGATCGTAAAAGAGGTTTCCGCGATAATAAAAACCTTCGCCGTCGGTGATCTCGAAGATAATTGCGCCGGGCCGACCGAACATCAGCGGAACCGCGTAGTGCGCGGTGATGATGTGCGAGTGGACAGCCTGCTTGAGCATCAGCAAGCCGTTTTCAAGGTTGGCGCTCCAGAAGCCTTTGCCGAACTGCGTCAGGGAGTCGCCGCCCCACACGTCGTTTACCAGAATGTCGAGGCCCTTTTGCTGGCGTTTGATTAAGGCGGCGAGCTTTTTCACTTCCGCGGGGATGGTGTGATCCACGCGCAGCGGAATCCCGCGACCGCCTGCCGCGGTGACCAGCTCCGCGGTCTCGTCGATCGTTTCCGGCCGCCCCGGCGTTGCTCCGCGCTTCCGTGTGCTGCGGCCGGTGCAGTACACCGTAGCGCCCGCCTCGCCGAGCGCTACCGCGATTCCCCGTCCGGCCCCGCGCGTCGCTCCAGCGACCAACGCGATCTTTCCCTGTAATGGGCGTGGCAATATTTTCTTCGCGGATTTGGCGCTCATTCCGTAACCCCGCACATCGCCGAGCATGCTAGCACAGGGAAAACGCCGCGATAAGTTTTTTGCCGCGACGAGCGGGGTTTTGTGGAGCGCGGGGACAGGGCTCCCGCACTCCATGCGCGCTACTTCGCAGCGGTGGTCGCCGGCTTTTGCAAATGCGCGTCGTACCAACTCAAAATGCGATTCAGGCGGTCGAGCAGATGTTTTTGTTCGTGAAAGCCGTGTGGCTCGCGGGGATAGACCACCAGTTCCGCTTCCACGCCGTAGCGTTTCAGACCGCGGTAGAGTTCCTGGCTCTGGCCCAGCGGGTCGACGGGATCGGCGTCGCCTTGCAAAATCAGCGTCGGGGTTTTGGCGTTTTTCAAATATAAAAATGGCGAACTCTTCAGAAAACCTTCGGGCTTTTCGTAAGGCAAACCGTAGAACCATTCATCGTAGGATGGGCCGCGCTCCGTGCCGTATTCGGAAATTAGATTGGAAAGACCCGCGCCGCTGACGGAGGCTTTGAAGCGCGTGGTCTGCGTGATGGCCCATTCGGACATGTAACCGCCATAGGACCATCCGCCGATGGCGAGTTTTTCCGGGTCGGCGATGCCCTTGGCGATGAGGTCGTCGATGCCGACCATCACGTCGCGAAAATCCGCGCCGCCCCAGTCGCCGCGATTCATTTCGATGAATTTCTGGCCGTAGCCGATAGAGCCACGAATATTGGGATAAAAAATTGCGTAGCCACGCGCGGCCAGGAGTTGTCCCCAGGTTTCGATGGCGTCTTGCCAAGCGCCGGTGGGGCCGCCATGAATCAGGGTAATCAGCGGGAGTTTGGACTTGCCATCCCACGCGGCGGGTTTGAGTAATTCCGCTTCGATCTCTTGCCCATCGAAAGATTTATATTTGTAAAATTCGGGCTTGACCAGCGCGAACTGCTTCCAGGCATCGTTGATATGCGTGAGTTGCACGGGTGCGCTTTTTTCGTCCCAGGAGTAGAGCTCCTGCGGCTGCGTGGCGGTTTGGCCTGCGAAGATCATGCCATCCGCGGTGAGCGCGAAAGCTTCTGGATTGGAGGACAACTGAGCAGCCGCGCCATTGGCCGGATCCTGCGGCGCGCCTTGCGCGTCGAAGGCGTGGAATTTTGTGCGGAAGCCATCGGCGGCGATGGCCACCAGGCCGCTGGCTTTGGTCCAGTGATAATCGAAGATTTGGCGGTCGAGAACGATTCCCGTGAGGTTTTTTGCCGCGCCTGCCGCGCCGTGCCGAATATCCAGGAGCATTAAATCATGCGGCTCGGGGCCATCTTCACGGCATCCCACGAAACTTATCGTTCCAGCTTTGGGTGAGATTTTCACGCTGCCAAATGGGCCGTGCGGGGCGGCGAGTTGCGTCATTACGCCATCGGGAAGTTTTACGGCGAAAATGCGATTGGTTTCTTGATCGGACTCAGGATGATCGGTGGCCACGGCGATGACGGCGTCGCTCGAAGGCAACCATGCAATCTCACTGACTTCCCAATTCGGCTGCGTGACGGCTTTGGCTTCCTGCGTGGCGGGTTGCGTGGAAACCGTCAGCAGCCACAGGCGCGCGTGCTTGTCCTCTTTATCGGTGACGTGCGCATCGTCTTTGTCTTTTTCTTTCTTTTCTTCCGCTTCGGTCTTGGCATCGGGCGCCAGGAAAGCGATCTGCTTTCCATCGGGCGACCACTCAAAACTGTTGATCGAGCGCTTACCTTTGGTGAGCGCGGTGGCTTCGCCGCCATCGGCGCGCATCACGTAGATTTGTTCTTCTTCGGCGCGATTCGAGAGAAAGGCGATTTGCTTGCCGTCCGGCGACCAGCGCGGCCACTTTTCGGATTTTTTCGAGTAGGTAAATTGCCGCGCGCCGCCGCTGGGCTTGTCGTAGATCCAAATGTGCGTAGCGCGCCCATCGTCGGTAGCCGGCTCGGTCACCACAAACGCCAGGCGCGTTCCGTCCGGCGAAAGCTGCAAATCCGAGATGAATCGCAAATTCAGCGACGCTTCCGGCGTCAGTGGTTTGGCGGTTGTGCCGGCCTCCTGCGCGAGCGCCGAGTGCGCCAATCCCGCCGCGCCGAAAATGCTCAATACGCTGAACAGCACTCCGAAACGGAACTCTTTGTGACCGGCCATAGGCAAAAGATTCCTCCAGATGCACACGAGCCAGTAACTTTAAGAGGGTACTTGTTGCGCGTCAATGGCATAGAAAGCGCGGACCTCGTGGTTTGTTTTCGCCGGGCTTCCGGATAGAATCATCGTTTTGATTGGACGCTGGGGAAGCGTCAGGGCGCATGGCTGAAATTCGTTTGCACAATACGATGGGCGGCGAGACGGAGGCGTTTGTTCCGCAACGCGCCGGCGAAGTGCGCATGTATACGTGCGGGCCGACGGTTTACGACTATGCGCACATTGGAAATTTTCGGACGTTTGTGTTTCAGGATATTTTGCGGCGATTTTTGAAGCTGCGCGGCTTCAAGATGCTGCATGTGATGAATCTGACCGATGTGGACGATCGGATTATTGCCAATGCCGCGGCGGCCGGCGTGGGCATTCGGGAATACACCGAAAAATTTGTGCAGGCTTTTTTTGACGATTGCAAAGTGCTGAGCATTGAATCGCCGGAACATTGGATTCGGGCTACCGACCATATCGACGATATGGTGAAGCTGATTGCCAAGCTGCAGAAAAAATCGTTTACCTATGACGGCGAAGGCTCGATTTACTATCGCATCGCGAAATTTCCGGAGTATGGAAAGCTTTCGCATATTGACGTGGCCGGAATTCAGGCCGGCGCGCGAGTGGACAACGACCGCTACGAGAAAGAGAGCGCGCGAGATTTTGCTTTATGGAAAGCGCCGAAGCCCGGCGAACATTTCTGGGAAACGGCGATCGGCCCGGGACGGCCCGGGTGGCATATCGAATGCTCGGCGATGGCGATGAAATACCTGGGCGAGACGCTGGACATTCATACGGGCGGCATTGATTTATCCTTTCCGCACCACGAAAACGAGATTGCGCAGAGCGAAGCGGCCACGGGAAAAACGTTTGTGCGTTACTGGATGCATGCCGAGCACTTGCTGGTGGAAGGCGAAAAGATGTCCAAATCGCTGGGCAATTTTTTTACGCTGCGCGATCTTTTCGCCAAGGGTTATAAGCCGTCGGCGCTGCGCTTTGCGCTGGCCAGCGTGCCCTATCGCAAACAACTGAATTTTACGTTTGACGGGCTGCAACAGGCCACCAGTTCCGTCGAGCGGTTGCGAAATTTCGCCGACCGGCTCGCGCAGGGCAAATTTCCCGCGGGTTCGCAAAAAGCGATCACGGAGCGCGTCACGCAAGCCGCCGCGGAGTTCGACGAAGGGCTTTCGGACGATCTAAATACCGCGCGGGCGCTGGCGGCGGCGTTCGATCTGCTGCGCGAGGTCAATATCGCCATCGACAAGGGGCAATTCCATCAGGGCGACGTCGCCGGCGTGCAACAATTTCTCGCCAATTTCGATCGCGTCTTTGCCGTGCTCGAAGATAACGACGCGGAAAAGCTCTGCGCGTTAGGGTACGGCGCCGCCGATGCGCCCGGCGACGACGCGGAAATCGAGGCGCTGGTGGCAGAACGCCAGGCGGCGCGGCAACGGCGGGACTTCGCAGCCTCCGATCGCATCCGCAAAGAGCTTGCGGAACGTGGTATAATGCTTGAAGATTCGCGGGACGGCGGCGTCCGCTGGAAACGCAAATGAAACTCCACCACGCACTCCAATTCCCGAGCTATGGTTCGCCCGCCGAACTGCGCCCCAACCTCTACGGCGTAGATTAACTCCACTTTCTCCTGGCAGGATGCGCGCAGGGATTGGTCTATCTGACCGATTCGGCCGCGCAAGCCAACCTGTCCCGCGGTTTCCCATCCACAACAACCGCCGAACACCGCGCGAAACATGCGCGGGTAACGCTCCCGAGGAGGAAGAACATGAATACCCTTACCGAAACGAATACGAAATTGCCCCGCCTGATCACCGCGCTGCCCGGACCAAACGCCAGGCGCGTGGTGGAACGCGACGCGGCGATTATGTCGCCGTCGTACACGCGCGACTATCCATTTGTGGCGAAGCGCGGGCAGGGCGCGATCGCGGAAGATGTCGATGGCAACGCATTTCTGGATTTTGCGGCGGGAATTGCCGTGTGCTCGACCGGCCACTGTCACCCGCACGTGGTCGCCGCGATTCAAAAGCAGGCTGCTGAGCTGATTCATATGTCCGGCACGGATTTCTATTACGAAAGCATGCCGATTCTCGCGGAGCGTCTGGCGGCAACCGTCCCGGGCAGCGAAGCGAAGAAAGTATTCTTCTGCAACTCCGGCACGGAGGCGGTGGAAGGCGCGATGAAGCTGGCGCGTTATGCCACAAAGCGCGACAAAATGATCGCGTTCTACGGCGGCTTTCACGGGCGGTCGATGGGTGCGCTTTCGTTGACGGCATCGAAGGCCACACAGCGCAAGAATTTTGGCGCGCTGCTGAGCGGCATCGAACACATTCCGTATCCCTACGCGTATCGCTGCGCGCATGGACACACGGCAGAGACCTGCGGCGCGGAAATTCTGGAACAGCTGGAAGGACAAATCTTCAAGCGTTTGTTTGATCCCGAGGACGTCGCGGGAATCATCATCGAGCCGATCCAGGGCGAGGGCGGATACGTTCCCGCGCCGAAATTTTTTCTGCAGGAGCTGCAACGCATCTGCCGGCATTATGGAATCATGCTGATTGCCGATGAAGTGCAATCCGGCATGGGGCGCACCGGGAAATGGTGGGCCCACGAATTCGCGGGCATCGAGCCGGACATTTTGTGCAGCGCGAAAGGCATTGCCAGCGGCATGCCGCTCGGCGCATTTATCGCGCGCGAAAGCGTGATGCGCTGGAAGCCCGGCGCGCACGGCACGACCTTTGGCGGAAACCCGGTGTGCATCGCGGCGGCGCTGGCCACCATGGACCTGATCGAGAGCGAATACCGCGAAAACGCCGCGAAGATGGGGGAGTACATGTTCGCGCGAATGGCCGACTGGACGAAGAAATTCAAGATTGTCGGCGATGTGCGCGGACGCGGACTGATGATCGGAATTGAACTGGTTCGCGATCAGCGCACCAAGGAAAAGGCCGCGGACTTGCGCAACCTGGTGGTGGACAGCGCGTTTCACAAAGGATTGCTGGTGCTTGGCGCCGGCGAGAATACCGTTCGATTGTCGCCGCCTTTGCTCATTGACGAGATGCAGGCGGATTTTGCGATGCGTACTTTGGAAGAGTGTTTCCGCGAGGCCGAGACGAAGATTTAAGCGGCTATCCCGGGCTGCAGCGGCGGAAGGTCACAGCTTTCTACAAACAAATAGTCCGGTGCGCGATTCGTCTTATAACGAAGCGAAAGCCCGGATTGCTATGCCTGGGCAAGCCGGGTAGTGGTACAGTTTGAAATTCGGTAGGGTTCGATGGTGAAGAGTTCTTGAGAATAGTCGAATGCGATCTTATTCCTGTCGAAAAAACCAGCTTGTCCTAGCAGGCCAAATCCTATCTGGTCCATTCCCGTGGTGAAGCCTGCATAGACAGAAAACTGTACCACGCCAAAATCCAAAGTAATATCCGCGAAATGCGTGGGGATACTAGTGCTTCCTACTCCAACAGTCATATCCACCGGAGCTGTCAAAGGATCGAGTCCAAGAGGCTGCATAAAAGAGCGCGGAAATACACAGTGGTCCGCTCCCGAATCAACAAGCGCATAACACGAAAGGCGCTGCTGTCCGTTTTGAAGACCTAACGATAAAAAGGTTCGCCGGATAAGGCGACCCTTTGGGAAAGCAGGCGTTGGAGGAGCCTGCATGTCGGCATAAGCACACGGATAGACGGGCAAGTAATTTCCTTACAGAAGCAGGGTCGTGCTATCTGTTTCCGGAATTCGGAGGACGATTGGATCGTTTTCGCCAGCTTCTTTGGCCTTTTGGATTGCATCCTGCAATTCGGCGGCGTACGCCAGTACCTTCTCTTCGTCTTTAGACAGGGCCACCCACGCACCTTTGGGAATGCCCACGAGCAGTTTCGAGACATCTTTTGCGGCGAGCATATTCTCCTCCCCAACCGGATACACCCCGGCGGACACACAGCAAACGGCCACCCGATAACCACTGAAAACAGAAGGCTTACAGGTACGCTACACTCTTGAGACGGGGACTAAATGTCACGTTTCGGGAAGCATTGTCAAGCGGGAAATTATAAAAATCGCATGTATTACGCGGTTTTACCCGCTGAAACGTCCATCAACCCTACCGATTGTTAGGTACTCCAAACGTGGTTTGAGATACCTGCTTCTATGGCGCGAGCCCAACGTCCGGTGGACTGATGAACACTTCTGTACGACATCGCAGGGGGACCTCGCTGAAAAGCCTTTGTAGGGGCACACATGCTATACCCCGGGGCAGATGGTGGCTTTTCAGGGGGTGCTGACGGATGGCCCGGAGATGTGCAGCGGGCGAACGTGATTCTCCACGAGGAAAAGCATAGCAAAATAGGTAGGTAGTTGTCAAGAGGAAAATATGACATTTTAGGACTAGGAAGTACAGTACCGGGCGGCGAGATTCGCGTGGGGTGGCGGCGAGATTTTTGTTTATACTCGCGGCGGTCACAGGTTGCGGCGATGCTGGTTTTACGGGTGAGCGATGCCGATTGCTTCCTGGTTGATTTTTCGCGCGGTACAGTGGCGGGCTCGGCGGGGTTTGCGCGACGAAGACCGGTCGCCGGCTGCGGCGCGTTCCGCTGAAGATCAGAAAGAGGTGTCATGGCGAACCGGAATTCGCGGGGAGACGTACGCATACTGGTATTTGCGGCGGCTGGGCTACGTTTTTGTGGCGCGCAATTACCGGTCGCGCAGCGCCAAAGGCGAGATCGATATGATCGGTTACGACGGGGGGACGCTGGCGTTTGTGGAGGTGCGGACGCGCACGATGCGCGAGGAGCTAACGGCGCTGCCAGAGTTGAGCGTGACCACGGGAAAGCAGGAAATGCTGGTGCGCACGGCGAAGTTTTTTCTGCTGGAGCGGCGTATTAAAGAGTGTCCCTTGCGGTTTGACGTGGTGGCCATCGACAACGAAATGGGGGAGCCGCCGATGGTGCGACTGCACAAGGATGCGTTCAGCCCACAAGTTTAGAGTTACGACGCGATGATGGGCGCTCATGGCATAGTTCCGCGCAAGCCCGCGTAACGGGGTACAATTGGGGCAATGATGCGCAGCCGCGCGTTTCCGCGGCCCAGGGCGAGTTGTAAAGTTGAAGGTTCACGGGTGCGCACACCCGCGATGACATTCCCGAAGCCCCTCGAGGAGGATAGGTTTGCCAGAGCTGCGAAAAGATCCAATTACGGGACGCTGGGTGATTATTTCCACGGAACGCGGCAAGCGCCCAAATGATTTTCTGCGGGAGAGCGTGATTGCCAAGAACCAGAAGAATTGTCCGTTCTGTGCAGGCAGCGAAGCAAAAACGCCCTCGGAAATTCTGGTATACGGCCGCAGCGGGGGCTCGGCGAACTCTTCAGAGTGGAGCATCCGCGTGGTACCCAACAAATTTCCCGCGCTGGGGATCGAAGGGGAACTGGACCGCGAGGGAGAGGGTTTGTTCGACAAGATGAACGGCGTTGGAGCGCACGAAGTGATCATCGAGACGCCGGATCACCTGGCGACACTGGCGACGCTGCCCGAGCGCGCGCTGGAAGATGTGCTGTGGGCGTATCGCGACCGCATGCTGGATTTGAAGAACGACAAGCGCTTCCGCTATGTGCTGATTTTCAAGAATCATGGCGAAGCCGCGGGGGCCACGGTCGAGCATCCGCACTCCCAGTTAATCGCGCTGCCGATCGTGCCGCGGCGGGTGCGCGAAGAGGTGGACAGCTGCTGGCATTATTACGATGAGAAAGAACGATGCATTTTTTGCGACATCATTCGCCAGGAACGCGACACGGGCGAGCGGGTGATCGGCGAGAACGATCATTTCATTACGCTTTCGCCCTACGCGCCGCGCTTTCCCTTCGAAATGTGGCTGCTGCCGAAAGTGCATGGCTCATCGTACGAAAACAATCAGAGCACCATGTACGCGAGCCTGGCGCGCATGTTGAAAGACACGCTCATGCGTCTGGACGAGGTGCTGGACCGGCCAGCCTACAATTTTATGATTCACACGTCGCCCATCGGCGAAGAAATCAACCCGCACTATCACTGGCACATTGAAATTATTCCCAAGCTGACCAAAGTGGCGGGATTCGAGTGGGGTACGGGCTTTTACATCAACCCGACGCCTCCGGAAGAGTCCGCGCGATTCCTGCGCGAAGCGAAGATCGCATATTCGATGGAAAAGAAATAAGCGGCGGCCATTGCCGCGGCGTGAACGGAACATCCCCTCAGGAAGGTTTGCTATACTTGAAAGTTCGGCGCGGTACCCAAGTGGCCCAAGGGAGAGGTCTGCAAAACCTCCATTCGTGGGTTCGAATCCCACCCGCGCCTCCAATTATCGACTGCCTCCCAGTTCGAGATCAAATCCAAACCCGGCAGAAAGAAACGACAGCAATTTACTCCCACTTGTACTTCCACTGCAGCTTCCAGATCGTCACAAATTCCTGAATCATACGAGGCGTCGGCAAATTTTCCGAGACCAGCTTCCCTAAACTTTTTCGATATGCATCCTCAATGTGCGAAGGCGCGAGGAGCGCCAAACCTTTGCGCAGCTTGGCGACTTCTTCCTCCGTCATGGTCAAGTTTGCAGGCGGCGTTGGCACAAAGGGCATCGTAGCATATTCGCTTTTTGTTCGCTATGCGGGTGTGCGAACTGGTGGTGGAAGGCTCTACTCGTTTTTCAACTCGTGCACGCTCTGTCCCTTAGCGCAACAACCGCGCGAGCAATTCTTCTAGCAGAACTCGACTTTGAGATTCATCTTAGTGGATGCGTTCATCGGGACTTAAAGAACCGCAAATGTTCGCATCAGCACTTTGTCGGTTCGAATTTCGGAATAAGAGCTAATCGCGAAACGCAGCCGCGACACCCCCGGAGGATGGGAATCTGATTCGCCACTACATTTACATTCTTAATTGATGGGGCAGGCGGCACCGGCGCCCATGGTGCAACCGGCTTCGCCTGGATCGATGTGGCGGCGGTTGCGGCCGCTTTGCGCGAAGGCGACGTAGGGGAAGGTTTCCTGGTAAGGGACATCGTTGGTGTTGACGCCGTCACCCAGGCGGTAATTGAATTGGGGCCCGGCCAGAATTCCCGCCAAAGCCCGGTACATAATGTCGGTCACGTCGTCGGAGACTCTACGGCCGTTCGGGAATCCGGCGCCGTCGCCGGCAAGGAGACCTAGGCGTTTGCGGCTGGGCTCGGGTGTAGGGCCCACTCCGGTGTTGAGCCGGAGCAGATCGGCGACGGGTCCAGCGGTGGTTCCGGGGGCGGCGATGGGCGGGGCGTAGGTGAGTAAGGGCAGCAAGTCGGTACGCGGGGGAGTGGGAATGCCGATGCCGTAGATGGCGTTGAAGAGGCGGGCAAGCTCAGGGTCAAGATAAGAAGCGGCGAATTGCGAATCGTTGGAAGGCTGGCTCATGCTCCAGAAATCCTTGGAACCGAGAGAGATAATAAAAGTGTTGATGAGGGGATTGCCGAGACGATCGATTTGCGAGTAACTACCGCTGGTGACGCTGGGAAGCGGGGCGCGACGGGTGAGAATGCGAGGGCGAGCGGTGGCAGCCCAGGCACCGATGGTGGCGTTGGAGGAAGTTGCCGGAAGAAGGGTGCCGGTGCTGGTGAGCATGGTGATGGGAACTTCGATGGCGATGGTGTTGACGTTGTAGCCGGAGAAGAAATCGGGAGCGATGTTGACGAAGTCATCGGCGTCGGACGCGGCGGAGAGGACACCGCCGCCGGCCGCGGTGCGGAAATTGTAGGTATCGAATTGCGCGCCGGCGTCGGCGTAGAAAGGATCGTCGGTGGTGCCGGCGAAGACGCGGATGCCGTCGGTGAAGATGTAGATTCCCTGTTGGGCGAGGGCGGGGTAATTCGGCATAGTGCGCGGACCGACGTTATTTGGGACAGCGAAGAGCGTGTCACCCGCTTCACTCGTCAGCGGGGTCGAAACGCCGCCTTTCACCATCGTGAGCGTGTAGTGCTGACGCAGGGCCAAACCCGAAGAACCAGCGCCGTCCAGCGCGGTAATCGCCGGCGGGATGGTCGGTGTGCCCGGAGCCACGGGCGCTGGGGAGTTGGCCGGGGCGTTGATGCCTGAGCCGGCTCCCGCGAAGCCATTGATGACGCTAGCGGTGCGAATTTCTGTGGTGAACTGGAATTGGAAAGAAATGTCCGCGACGGCGTCGTTGTTATTGTCGATGTTGATCGAGTACTGCACGCCCGGATCGAAGGGAAAGTACAACGGGCCGTTGCCGGGCTCGAGGAACGGGTCGACGTTCATGATGAAGGTTACTTTGCTGGGATCGTCGTAGCTCACGAACGCGAAAAAACCGGTGATATTCGCGGGGTGGTCGAGTGCCGTGCTGGGCGCGGCGCGGTGGTCGCCGCCATAAGCGGCGGGCGCGAAGCACAGGATTGCGGCCAGCAGGGTGCTGGTAAATGCGCGCATTCGATTCATGGATACTTTCTCCTTGAGACAGTAAAGTGAAAGTGTAATTAGCGTTTTTTGCCGCGGAGCTGCGCTTGCTGGCCCAAAAAGAGCAACACGATCAGGATGGCGGCCGGCACGGTACTGGCGGGCTCGGGAGTGGTGGTAACCACCGAGGACTGCGCGGTAAAGGCGTCGGTAAATTCACCGCCAGATGCCGTGCCGGCGGTGCCCCCATCGAGCGTAAAGTCATCGGTCACGGCGACGGAGCTGACGGAGCCAAGCGAAGTGTTATCGGAGTTTTGGATGCCATCCAGTGTGAGCAGGGTCAAGGGGTTGCCCGTGCAGCCGTCGACGCCGTCCGGGCCGAAGTTTCCGCCGGCGCATAGATTTTGAATATCGGTGACCGCGCCGTCAACGGTTTCCGAGGAGTTGGCCAAGGTAATGGTGCTTTGCAGAAAGACGCTGTGGGTAAGCATGTAAGTGAAAATGGTTTCGAATAATTGCGGGGCAACAGCGCTGCTGTCGACGCTGAAGATCAATTCGGGATTGCTGGATCCGCCCGAGGGCGTGATGGAAACTGACGCGGGAGCGAGCTCGGTGGCGCCAAAGGTCCCAGCAACGTTGGCGAAGGAAGAGAGCAAATCCGTGCCGATGGTGCAACCGCCTGAACCCAAAGCTTCGTAAGAAGCCAGAGTCCCCGATGCACACGGCTGCGTTGTGCACAAGGCCGCCGGGCACAGAAACACGCAGAAGACGAGTGAGAGCGTCAATTTTCTCAAGAATCCTCCGGCCATTCGCGAATCAAGGACTGAGCTACCGATACGCACCGTTCAGAGGTGCGGGCGGGAGTACAACACGGGAGGCTAAAGGTGTCCAGTACCGATTTTTCGCTGGTACTACTAAAACCGTTGTGTTGATCCACCAACCGCCTCGCTGCACGGTTAATGCGGCCACAGGGCAAATCCCTGCAGGGCATTGGGCAATACGTTCGGCGCTAGGAGCGCTATTCGTTGTTTCGTCAGCAAACCAGACTGAATGCGATTACGCAAAGTGGAAGCGGCGAAGAGCGCGACAATCCCGCCCAAGAAAAGAATCAGACTCGAAGGCTCGGGCACAGTAGATGTGCCGCTCGCCACGGTGACGACTGGCGCGGGAAGGCCCTGCGCGCTGGCGGCATTCAAAATGAAGCTGGAAGGCGACAGAGTCGCGCCGGTCAGGTTGAGGACCAGCATGGCTTGCGTGTTGATGTCATCGGAATAGCAATTGAGGCTGGTATCGCAGACATACATGGCGAAGGCATCCGGCGTGCCGCCCGCGAAATTATTGGTGATATTCAACAGGAAGGAAATGGACGAACCGGCGTCGAACTGCTGGGTGAAAAGCGCCGAGAACCCGCTGTCATTCATGTTAATCATGCTGCCCAAATCGCCGCTGACGCCCGTCGTGCCCTGGTAGTCTGGTGATCCGACAGCACTCCCGCCGCCAAAGGCGAAGCCTGATAGGGTGACGTTGTTGTCGGCCACGCCGTCGCCATCGGTGAGTCCAAAGGCCAGAATCTGCGCGCTGGAAAGAGACGCCGTGTTGAGACTGACATCAAACGAATCGGCCCTGGCCGAGGCCGCCGCCGCAAGCAGAACGCTGGTAAGGGTGACAAACTTGACGAAACGCATCACTCGGTTCATATCAATCTCTCCTTTTTTCCTGAACTCTTGGTTACCTTGCTCCGGAACCGGCCAGCACGCGGGTGTTGTAAGTAATGGTGGCTCGCGTCGGATCCGTGAACTGCAGCGCGAAGGTAGCGGACTGCCCTGGCGCGAGGTCTCCGGCCGAGTTGAGGTAGGGGCTTCCGCTGGGCGGAGCGCTGGAATCGGTGACACCGGTCGCGTTGAAAAGCGCTGCGTTGGCGCTGAGACTATCAAGCACTAGCGACAGTGGCCCGGTGATGGTGCTGCTCGAGTTGTTGGTCACCGTCACCGTCTGCGCGAAGCGGCCGGTGCTGATGTTCAAGACAAATCCGCTTCGGGTCACGGTCACCGAGCTGGTCACATCGGTAGCGCCGGGGACATAAGAGTACAAAGGCTCCGCGCCGGTGGAATTATTAGAATAGCTAGCGGAGCTCCCGATAAAGATGCTGCCGTCGCCAGAAACCCCGATACCGGCCGGGGAAATAAATTGGGTTGTGCCTGTGGTCGGGGTCGTGGCCCAACCAGTTGGTGGGCGAGAGAAAACGTAAGCGGAGTAACTGGTTGTTGCGGGGTATGCGAAGTTTGTTACGCCGACGTAGCTGCCGTCGCTGTTTGTTGTCACCGCCGAACCAAAATTATAACCGCCGTCGGATGCGGTGAGCTCCGCAGTTTGCACGCCGGCTATGTCTCCCCAGCCATCCGTGGGGCGCGTGAGAACGTAAGCCTTTCCGGGCGTGTCAAAAGCGCCTGGCGCGCCCACGACTAAGGTGCTGCCATCCGAGCTGAGGCTCAGAGACGAACCAAATTGGTCACCCGTTTGCGCATCCGACCCAATCAGGAGTCCGGTCGCAGCGTAGGCGGATGACCATCCATTCGCTGGCTTTACATAGACGTATACCGCACCAATGCCAGCGAATAAATTATTTCCAACGAAAACGGTGCTGCCATCCCCGGAGACACCGACCGACGACCCATTCCAGGACAACGCAGCAGTGGGTTGATCCGTCGTTGCCCAACCGGTGGAAGGCTTGACAAATACTTCCGTGGTGGGGAAGCTGTCGTCCGGGGCATCAATAGCCACAATCGTGCTTCCATCGCCGCTGATGCTGCAATCTGATCCATCCCCCGTTTCCAGCAGGGCACTCTCATGAAGAACAAACGGTTGTGCCCATCCGTTGGAGGGACGCAGAAAAACGTAAATGCCCACATACGGGACGAGCAGATTTACCGGTAGCGTACTTCCACTTACCGCTATCGTACTCCCATCGTCGCTGATGCTAACCGAAGTCCCAAAGCCAAAAAACGGGCTGTTGACGGGGACAGTGGTCTCCTGCGTCGAGGCCATAAGTTTTGCGGCTGCCGGAATGCCGGAACCACTGCTCCAGCCGCCGTAGATGTTTCCAGGCTTTAGGAACACGTACGCCGCTGGGCCCCCTGCTGCGTACGGCGCGGTGACCACCACCGTGTTCCCGTCGGTGCTGATGGCGGCAGACGATCCGAACCCGTCCATGGCAGTTCCATCGCACGGCGTCAAACTCACCAGTTGAACGTAAGGATCAATGGTGATGGGGTAGCGCGCCTCGCGATCGTTCACGCGTAGCAGCAACTGCGTGCTCGAAGCGTCGAGCCAGACTGACAGTTCCCGCCCTTGGGAATCGACGGCCGTCAATCCGCCGTAGCGCAATACGGCGGCTCCATTCTTCGTTAATGTGAGCGAGTTGCCGACGGTGTCAACTGAGGCGCGCAGGCTGCCCGAGAGAGCAAACGCGAGCGTCAGAGGATTGCCATTCGCCTTGCCGGGTCTGCGCGTCAACGTGAATCCTTGCTCCAAACCTCGCGGGCCGTTCACGTACCACTCGGTGAGGCCGGTGCGCCGGTACTCGACGCGGTTCGCGTCGGACGTCGGAGCGGACTCCTTCGGCGTTTGAAGGTTCGCGCCATAGCCATATCCGGCGAGCCGCGTGTTCCAAAACTCGTCGCGTACCTGCCATCGCACATCTCCGCTGGGCTGCAGATCGGCGGACAGCGCCCCGTTGGTCATCCGGTAGCCGCCGGTTTCGGCGACTGCCTGGTACGCAGACTGGTCGCGCCCAACAGCGCCCGATATTTCCGCCTGCGCAAGCGAGGGAAGAGACCCAATTCCCGGTCTGTTCTGAGCATTTTTGGAAGGGTTACAGTACTGAGCACTGAGCTCCGGGGCTAGCGCAACCGCGAGCAGGAAGGCGAGGAAGAAATGGGCGCCCCGGAGTGGAGCCGCTGACCACGCCTTGCACTTCGAAATAGTGGCTGTCGGAACTCGATGGCAGCATTTGACGACTTGCTGGGTGGCAGACATGGACAGAGATCCTTTCTCATCTTTCGATTGCGCCATTTCGATCCAGCATGGAATGCGGAAGCAACGGTTTAGGAGGGCATTCCTCTCAAATCTCCGCCCGGTGTTCAATGTTGGCCGTCTGAAGATTTCCTAGCATTCAACTGAAGGTCCAACCCACTCATTGCGCGAACTTTACCTTGCTAAGTCTGCCCCGTACCCTCAAGATAGCGTCTGCGTCCCCGAGGAAAGCTGATGCCTTCCCCGGCCAGCGTCTACCGATTTGCGTCTTTCGAATTACGCCCGCGGACGCGAGAGCTCTACAAGAACGGCGTCAAGCTGAAGCTGCGCCCGCAGCCACTTCGCGTGCTCGAGGTTCTACTCGAGCGGCGTGGCGACGTGGTCACCCGCGACGAGCTGCACCAATTGCTGTGGGAATCGGAGACCTTCGTCGATTTCGAGCAGGGGCTCAACACGGCGGTGAAGGAACTGCGCGCATCCCTCAGCGATTCGGCAGACACGCCTCGCTATGTGGAAACAATTCCGCGGCTTGGCTACCGGATCATCGTCCCGGTGGAAGTCGAGACCTCTCCAGCCGCGCCGCCTGCGGAGGCGAGGCAGACTCAGCTCGAAATAAAATCCGCACCACCCGCGCCAGCTGATCTGCCCGTCGCGGTGGCGCAGCCCGAACCACCAGCGCAGCCTGAAGCACCCCCCTCGCGATTCCCACTCCCGGCGAGCTGGACGGCCATTGGAGCAATCGCCGGCGTCGCGGTCATTGTCCTGGCGACCTATTGGGCGCTGTCTCATAAGCGCGCTACTGCGCAACCGCCCAGCGGAAGACTTATGCTTGCGGTTTTGCCCTTCGAGAATCTTACCGGAGACGCAGGGCAGGACTATTTCAGCGACGGATTGACCGAAGAGATGATCGCGCAGCTGGGGCGCCATGCTTCCAACGAATTTGGTGTGATCGCTCGCACGTCCGTGATGCACTACAAACACAGCTCGAGCAACATCGATCAGATCGGCCGTGAACTAGGGGTGCGCTATATTTTGGAGGGCAGCGTGCGGCGCAATGCTGGAGAAGTACGAATCAATGCCCAGCTTATCGAAACAGGAAGTCAGACGCCGCTGTGGACAAAGGAATACAACCGGGAATTGACGAACCTGCTGGGTCTGCAGGAAGAAATCTCGCACGAAATTTCCGATGAGATCCAGGTCACGCTGGGAAAACCAGCCGCAAGTCCGCCAGCGCGCAAGGCCGCTCTGACGCCGCAGGCATATCAGTCCTATGACCTCTATCTGCGGGGACTCTTCTTTTGGAACAAAAGAACGTTGCCTGGTTTCGAACAAGCAATCCAGTATTTTCAGCAGGCGATTGCAGAAGACCCGAACTATGCACCTGCATATGCGGGTCTGGCCAACAGCTACACATTGCTGACAAGCTACAGCATGGCGCCCGCGTCTTTATACATGCCGAAGGCCCGCGCAGCGGCATTGCGAGCAGTGGAGCTTGATGACAGCCTGGCGGAGGCCCACACGGCGCTGGCCTTAATCATTGAGAATTACGATTGGGACTGGGATGGCTCCGAGAAGGAGTACCTGCGGGCGATCGCGTTGAACCCTAATTATGCAACTGCGCACCAGTGGTTCGCAGAGCAGCTGACTTGGCGCAAGCGCTTCGACGAAGCACTGCGTGAGAGTGAGGAGGCGCGGCGTCTTGATCCTCTTTCCTTGATTATCACCTCAGATCACGCCGCCATACTTTACTATTCGCGACAGTACGACCAAGCCATAGAGCAATTCCAAGCAGTTCAGGATATGGACCCGGACTTCCCCCGGGCCCACCTTTTGATCGATGCCTACATTGAAAAAGGCCGATATTCCGACGCAATTGCGGGTTTGCAAAGATGGCGAAGTATATATGGCGATGGTCCCGCGGACTGGGGAAAGATGTCCTATTGCTATTGCCGATTCGGGCAGCCCGGAAAAGCCAAGGAAGAATTGAACAAATTGGAACAGGCGAACAGGAAGCGGACGTTGGATCCGGCCATACTGGTGGTGCCAAACTTCTGCGTTGGCAACGTGGAACGCGCGTTTGCCTTGCTCACAGAAGCGTACGCGCAACACTCTAACGTCTTGACGATTTTGAAGGTTGATCCCGCCTATGATCCGATGAGGAGCGATCCTCGATTTCAGAAACTTATGCACCAAGTGGGATTGACACCGTAGATGCCGACCTGATCGTCGGTAATCGCCGTGAAGCGACCGGCGCAGGAATGGCGATCATGAAAATTGTACCCGCATTGTACTCGGTGGGGAGCACCGCATGACTATGTCAAGACCTGCGCGACTGTTCCTCCTTGCAATTCTTGCTTCTGCGTTCGGCTATATACTTCTCCTTCTAGCAATCCCTTTTCTCGGACTCGGTTGGCATTTATTTCATCGAAGCTTTATCGCATCCAACGGATGCCGAATCCCCGTTCCCAAGGACTTTTATGTGAGCGGAAGTGTGCAACAACCCACGATGTGGAAATACACGCTCGGTGTTCCACTTCTTAAAAGACCGTTTGGAATGATCGGAATCAGGCCCGGTCCTTCGGGAGCCAATTTTGAGATTGAGAACGACCTTGAGAATTCTTCTCCGCGAATAATCGCCACAGCTCAAGGAGAGGGGTTGACCCTGCGCTCGACACGGACAGTCGAATCCGGAATGGGTAAAGCATTCTGTTTTGAATTTTCCGAGCCAATCGGAAAATACGGTATTACCGTGCGTTGCGCGATTGACGGTACTCCCATACTAATGATTTACGGTGGAGATGACAGATTTTCCGCCGAGTTTTATTGGACCGTCCAGAGGATTTCCCGTGATGGACCAAAACCAAGCCCAAATTCCCCATAACGAAGCTCAGAAGCCTACCAGGAGTGTCTCGCTCGACAGCCTGGTATCGAATCATTTCGGTTGTCGTCTGACCCGAACCAATATACGCTTCCTCCGACTGTACCTCTCCCTACAGAATTTTTGTCGCGAGGGTCAAATGCTGAAATCGAAAAGAATTATCTCTCATGGGCTCCTCTGTCTCCTCATAACTGCATGCATGACTGTATGTGCGAAGGCTGATACCACCTACACTTACACCGGCCCTGCCTTTAATTTCTTCTACGGCGCTGTTTGTCCTCCCAACTGCAACATCACCGGCTCATTCACGCTTGCGACGCCGCTGGCGATAAATGACAATATGGTTGAATTGCCGACTGGGACT